>Ga0114960_10002396_pt1 | contig 14647 bp, 10 predicted proteins | sample C_130625_MF_Meta_FD_92637 | JGI IMG/M metagenome (GOLD analysis project Ga0114960, IMG submission 92637) | Freshwater microbial communities from Lake Croche, Canada to study carbon cycling - C_130625_MF_MetaG | ecosystem: Environmental > Aquatic > Freshwater > Lake | place: Lake Croche, Canada... | reverse complement strand
CCCAAGTATCTGCTGTGGGATCTGGATCCGCGCCGCAATCAGTAACTGTGCTTCTTTGTATTTTCATCTGTATGATAATCATAGTCTGGCCTAAACTTGCTCATTTCAGTTACAACTAAATTGGGTTTGATAAGTTTAAACATGGTCATATTCGTTTATAGTAGTTGACTCAATACTTACAACGTATTACAATGCATGGTACGAGGAACAACGCATATTGAAAGAATATGCAAATTTCAAGTATAAGCCTACAAAACGATTCGGTGGATGGGGAGAGTGCTTGCGATATCCTGTGAACATCCGTAACAGCAAGATACAAAAGCCTTTGGAATAAGGTATCAAGGAGGAAATAGCAGACGATGGCATACGTAGTTACTGATAATTGTATTAAATGCAAATATACAGATTGTGTCGCAGTCTGCCCGTAGCGGTAGATTGTTTTTACGAAGGCGAAAACATGCTGGTAATCAATCCCATTGAATGCATAGATTGCGGTGTTTGTGAACCTGAATGCCCTGCCGGTGCAATTAAAATGTATACAGAAGCCACACCAGAACTTAAACCGTGGTTGAATCTCAATACCAAATACAGTGCATTATGGCCTAATATTGCAACTATGCGCAGACATGAAGAAGGTGCCGAAGATTATGACGGTGAGCCGGGTAAACTCAACAAATACTTTTCGCCCAAGCCGGGAACTGGAGTTTAACTCCAGTTACCGATAGTTACGTTGCTGCCCAGTGTACTAGTATTGCCAACTGGGTAAATTCGCATCCATGAGCCGGGTGCTACTGCATAAGCAGTAGGTGTGCCGCTGTCCAATGTAATTTGTGGAGTTAGCGTACCGCCAGTACCTATGCCCACCATACCGGTGATCTGTATCAAGAAGTTTTGGCTACCATTGGCAGGCGCAGCCGTGATTGTAGTCATAGTGCTGAAGTTGGTTCTAAGGTTTGAATTCATCATACTGCTTGCAGCAATAGTTACGTTGCTAGCACCAAGCTTACTGATAACAGCATAATCGTGCTCTACTGGCACGGCAGTACCACCCAAACTGTATTGCAATACAGAACCGTTTGCACCCGCTTTACCGATGCTGGCCACAATCTCATACCAGTAACGAGTACCGCCAGTTACTGCAACACTTTGTCCAAACAAGCTATTAGTTACAGGCTGTGCTGCCAGTGGTAATGCACGTAATGCACCAAGTTGGAAATACTGTGCAGTAGTTATAACACCTCGCTGTGTACCACTGGGTGTTGCATACATGCTGTAGCCATCGTATTCAATCGCACCTGCTACAGCAGCAGCCTTAACAGGGCCGCTGTTTAGATTAATAGGTGCAGCCGCGGTAGATCCGGCCGACACTGTTAGATTGCCCACATAGACATTGCCAGCTATGCCAGCACCGCCGTTCACTACCAACGCACCTGTGCCAGTGCTGGTGCTGGGTGTGGCATTGCCCACAGTTAAATTACCAACCAGTACAGGGCCAGTTAGATAACTGGCCACATTGGTATTACTGTATGGTGCTGCTAAACCTGTCAAGCTGCTACCATCTCCGTAAAACTTAGTAGCATATACACTGGTGTTGGCATTGACACTGCCAATAACCAAATTGCCAGCGCCTTGTATAGCAGCATTGCTGACAATGCTTGCAGCTTGTAATGTGCTTGAAAGATTAAGCGTTTGAGCTGCTATGGCAGTGTTGCTGACCAGTGCATTGACAGTTGCAGTGCCAACGCTTTGTATTGTAGTGTTACTGCTGATGCTAGCAACTTGTGCTGCACCTGACAAGTTAAACGTTTGTCCTGCTATAGCACTGTTGCTGACAATGCTCTGTGCTGTCATTATTGTAGCAGCAGTTATAGTAGTATTGCTGAGTATCTGTTGTCCACGTAATACAGTGCTTGCATTTATATTAGGCGATGTTACTGATGTGTTACCAGTTATTGCTGGTGCGCTGACACTTGTACCTGCTTGTATAGTTGTGTTGCTATAGATAGCTGCAAGCTGTGCCAAGCCCGATGTGTTTAGTGTGCTGCTGAAGATATTGGTATTGCTGATTAAACTGCTAACCTGTGCAACACTGGTGCTATTAAATGTAGCAGTGGTCATGTTAACATTGTTGATCAAGCTATTGGTTACAGCAGTACCAACAACGTTGAAGGTGTTGGTAATAGTCTGTAGATTGACTGTTAAACTGTTGACCTGCGCTGCTGCTATCACGTTGAGAGTGTTGGTCTGTATGCCAGTGTTATTGACCAAGCTGTTGGTTATTACTGTATCACCCACGTTCAGCGTGTTGGTAGTAGTCAATAAATTGGTAGTAAGACTATTAACCTGTGCAGCACCTGTTACATTAAGTGTGGCACTTTGTATACCAGTGTTGTTGACTATGGACTGGGATGTTAATGTGCCAATGCTTTGTATAGCAGTGTTGGCTATCAAACGATCTACTCTAACAGTACCAGTGCTTGTAATTGTACCTGTAGTCACTGATAAGTTGCTAATAAACTGATTTACCTGCGCTGCGCCTGCCACTGTTAGTGTTTGTGCAAATGCACTGGCATTGGTCACAGTGTTTTGAATATAAGCAGTACCGCCTATATTCAAACTATCCGCAAAACCTGCGCCGCCTAGCACACTGAGATTGCTAAGCACACCAACCTGTGTGATACCCAGTTGTGATGCTTGTATGACCTGCCCTACTATGGTATTGGCAGTGATGCTGCCAGTGGCTGAAATATTGCCTACACTTATATTACCTATGAATGCGCTGGTGCCGGATACTTGCAGTTTGTTTATACCATCGTCTACTGAGCCAAGTACCCAACGGCCGTTGCTGATCAATCCAGCTACGTTGGCAGATTGTATACCGCCAGTGGTGAATACAATTTGCTTGCCAGGCTTGGCAGTGCTTATTACCAAATTGCTGTCACTGCTGTAAAGATAACCATCCAGTGCCTTTTGTGCGCTGTATTGTACAGAATTATAGGTACTGTTGTTGATACCCAGGTCCACATAGTTGATGCTATCTGTGCCAGTATCTGCTGTAGCTATAAAATCGCTGCTGGCAGCAGGATCTGCCAATATGTTTTGCACAGTTACTTGAACTGTGCCTGCTGACGTACCAGTTACCTGTAAGTTGGCATTGGCAAAGTCTGCCAAGGGTTCTATACCAATCTGTAAATTGCCAGTGATATACGCTGTGTTGGCATGCAGATCACCGCCGACACCATCACCTATATAGACATTGCCCTGTGCATAGAGATCAGTGTTGAAGTTCCAGCCGGGAGGGCTAGCACTATACAGCATGCTCACAGCAATTTGACTGTTGCCTAACACAAATCCGCCTTGATCAATCAAGTTGGTAGTTGTGGCACCATTGCCTGCATAGATAACTCTGTTGGTAACCTGTAGATCTGTAGACTGTGTTGCGCTGATGTTGCCAGTGACAGTGAGGTTGCCCACAGTGAGGTCATTGAAGAATGGATTGCTGTTGGTATTGAGATTCTGTGGCAAGCTCAGCGTGACGTTGCCGCCTAGTCTATTAACATATACTTGATCTTCTGTGCCTGCTATGTCCAGTACGGCGCTGGTAGTGAGGTTAATACCGTTGTTGACTGCTGCGGTGACTGACAGACCAGTGCCGGGATTTACATAGCTGACACCTGCCGTGGTGACATTGCTGCCATCACTGAACACGATGCCTTTGAGTGCAGTGACATTGCCTGCAAATGTAGTGCTGCCGTTTATCTGACTGCTGCCACCGCTGATGCTGAGACCGTTGCTGGTTATGCTACCATAGCTGACGACATTGCCGTAGGTGACCACATTGCCATATGTGGTGTTAGTACCGTAACTGATGCTGTTGCCTGTGACAGTGAGATCTGTACCAACCAGCACGTTGCTAACAAGTTGGATACCAGCACTGTCAAATGTGGCTATTTTAGCAATGACGTTGCTGCCCACTGCTGTGGTCCAGATTTGAACATTGGTGCCTTTGGCCAATTCAGTTTGAGCTTCGGTCGCAACCAAGTCAACACGAGCAGTGCTGATACTGGCAAATCCGTTGCTACTGTAAGGGTTGGCACCCAATCGTGATATGATATCACCGGCTAGAGTTTGTAATGGTACCGCAGCGGTACCGCGTGCTCGTCGTCCTATAAATGCTGAATAGGCATTACTACCATATGAATCATTGTATACTCGTGACGGGCTCGTATCCAATCCTGTCAATTGCAGCATTACACCAGTATTTCGAGGTTGGCTCTGGTCGCCGGTAATGTTGCCTATGATCTGCACAGCAGCAGTCAGTGGGTTTATGCTAACGTTGCTGCGCACAGTCATGACGCCTGTTGGGTCCACGTACAGTGTGTTGTAAAGCTGGCTTTCGTTCTGTATCTTTAATCCGCCACGACTGAATGTAATCGCATTGCCTGTATTTTCAATTCGTATTGGTGGTACAGATGGATCCGGGTCGCTTACTACTATGCTGCTAGCACCAACATATAGATTGCCAAATGTCTGGACAGGCGAGCCCAGCGATAACACGTTGCTGCTAGATGGCAACAAACTGCCAGTTATAGAAGTATTACCGATCAGCTTATTAGTGATATAGCTCATGTTATACGATGCTCCAATTGTTGCTGCCGGTATATATCAGCGTGTAGCTGTTGTAGTTTTGTGATATTGTCACACTGAGTTGGCCGTCTATGGTATCAGTGCCATATCCATCTATCACTATGTTGTGTGCTGTGGCATTTGCACCTATGTCTTTTATAATCACCTGTGCACCAATGACTATTAATGCAGTATTAACCAGTGTTATTGTGCAAGTGCCGGTGCCGCTGTAATTAACTGCTAATAACCTATCGGCCACAACGCTGTTATATGGCGTCGATGTTACGCTGGTTACTGTACTGACCAGTGCAGCCGTAATCTGTCTAGTACCGTCTTTAAATGTTATACCCGCTGTGCTTTCTGTAGCACCAGTGAATAATACACCCGTGTGATCAATTGACGCTGATAGCTGTTTGGTTGCAGTACCTGGTGGTGCTGTGTAGATATTGATCTGAGATCCATATGCAACGTCGGTATACGTTTCTGTGGCAACAAACTCAATTCCGGTTGGCGCAGGCGTAGTGGGGAATTGTGTCGCACCCCAACCAACTGCGGTTAACCTCATCATACTGTCGCCGCTTTGTAGTGCTGTTGGCGCTGCGGCTGTTCCGCGACCTGCACGACCAGTAAACTGTGCATATGCACTGGTGCCAAATGCATCACTGGTAAATCTTGCCGGTGTGTTTGGATTGCTGGTAAGATGTATTAACCCGCCTGCAAACTGCACAGGCTGATAACTGCCATTGGCACTGCCAACAATGCTGAATGCACCTTGGTCCAGTGCAAGTATATTACCAGGTAATATAGATGTTCTGCCACTGCGAGCAACTGCGAACGATGACAGGCCTGATATGCCACTGACAATGTTTATAGGACGGTTAAACTGTACAAACCCCGTGGCATTACTAGTACCTATGATGATATTACTTGTAGGATCGCTCAGCAGCATTTGATTGTTGACAAATGTAAACTGACCAAATGTTGCACCGCTGTCCACAAACGTGGCACTTAGTGTGCTTGAATTGCTGGCATTGGGTACAGTCCATAGTTCTATGCGAGTGCCTTGGTTGGTACTAGTAAAGTTCTCACCGGCTTTGAGCAGCATGCCAGTATAGCTGTTGATGTTGAGATTACTACCGTTGTAGCCGTTGGCAATAATGCTACCGAGATATTGTCCGTTCAGTACGGCTGTTGGTGCATTGCTGTTGCCGCCAAATCTGCGCAGATCTATGACACCGCCGCCGCCGTTGACTCCGCCTGCCATGCTGTCGCCGTAAGCATCTATAGCAAATGTAGCAGGTGTTTGATCCGCAGCCTGTAGCCTAAATGCAAGGTTAATTGTGCCTAATGGAAACGTAGTCAGTGTGCTGGTAGCTACTACATTGACGTTGCCAATCAAAGTAATTGGGCCATTGCCACCTGGATTAAGTATGATACTTTGTCCGGCGTTATTACCGCTGATAGTTTGATCAGTAATAGACAAGTTGCCAAGCCCATATGCAGGTCCAGTTGGGCCCACTGCTGTACTAGTAGGACCTGTAACACCAGTCGGACCTGTGCCCAATGGACCTGTTGCACCAGTCGGCCCTGTTACAGTACTTGGCAGGCCAGTAGGACCAGTATATCCAGTTGGACCTGTGGTACCTGTGGTACCGTTATATCCAGTGGGACCTGTGCCCAATGGACCGGTTGCACCTGTTGCGCCAGTAACACCAGTGGGGCCTATAGGACCGCCGCTTGGGCCAGTTGCACCCGATACACCAGTTGGACCTGTGTTGCCTCGTAAACCAGTAGGACCTGTTACGCCAGTATAACCTGGACCTGTTGCGCCACTGGCACCAGTCGCGCCAGTTGGACCTGTTACTGTGCTTGTTGCACCTGTGTCGCCTGTGTATCCAGTTGGACCGGTTGGCCCACCGGCAGGTCCTGCAGGACCTGTTACACCAGATGCAACAGTTGCGCCATTTACTAACAGGTTGCCTTTAACGTCGACATTGCCTGTTAGTACTATTGTGTTGTCGGTGGTTATAATATTGTATGTCATGTCAGTGATATTTATCCAGAGGCAAATTTATATATAACTACCTGTATAAACACTGATAAATATCCACATGCTATTGATAACAAGTGGATGTAGTTTCAGCGAATGCCTAAGTGATTATATCGACACTTGGCCTCGGCATCTCGCTAAAGCATTGAGGTCTATACATATATCATGTGGATTAGGATCACAAGGTAACGGGCTTATCAGCAGGAAATTACTGTACCAAGTATATACTGCATTGAAATCACACAGTGCTGACGATATTTTAGTAGGTATTATGTGGTCTGGAACAAGCAGATGGGAATGCTATCAAGAGCCAAAACCTGTTTTTGATAAAAATACGGATGGCTGGCAACACAACCCAACTGCTGTAGCAGACAACAGCCACGGCGGATGGATCATTGCCAATCACTGGTGGAAACATACGGTGTCTGATACATATTATAAAAACTATTACGATCCGGTGTACAGCCAAATACAAACACTGGAACATGTGCTAAGAACACAATGGTATCTCGAACAACATAACATCAAATACTTTATGTCATCTATGAATGGCAGTGTATTTCCAGATGATCTGTTGCAAAATCCCGAATGTCGTCATTTGACAGAAATGGTAGATTGGAACACATTTTTACCATGTGTCGGAGAGTATGAGTGGTGCAGAGACAATACTGCATATTCGTTTAAACCCAACGATGATCATCCAACTAGCGAAATGCACGGAGAATTTGTGGACCGTATGATCATGCCATGGCTCAGAGCACAGGGTTATTTAGACAACGCCACTGCCATTTTATAAGAATCCCAGGCCAATTTGACATTGGGATCTGAATTCCTCAACTGTTGTTCATGTAGTTCAGCTGAGCGATGGTCTTCTACCCATTTTAACAGATCAGCAAGATAGGGACTTGCAGCGATTCTCAACTCGGTTCCGCCGTATACATCCTGTTGTTGAGTTGTTATATAAAGATCGCCGTATAAATTTTTGATAGACATGCTGCATTACTCCTGTTATAGAGTGTACGTACAACGAATACCGCAGTCAACCAACACTAAATATCCTGTTAACACAAAGTAAACGCGATGCGATATTATGAAATAGCAAACACTGCTAGTCTTGAAATGCTAGACGAAGGGTGGATTTCCAAAGCTGCAAAGTGGGCGGCTGCGGGTGCAACAGCCGCAGCATTGGGATATGTAGCAGGTGACATTACCAAACAGCCAGGCCGTGATATACAGCAAACACCTGATAGTATCGCACAGCAAATGGATTATGCAAATAATACAGCATTGGACGAACCTGCAGGACCGTCTAGCTTGGCACCTACTACATCGCCTCGTCCTAAGGCAAGACCCGCTGATTTAACAGGCAACTCTACGCAAGGTAATACAGTAGATGTACAAACGCCAGGTCCTGACACAGTTAGACCAAAATTGAGACCCGACGATACAATAGATGTACAAACGCCAGGACCAGATACTGTCAGGCCACGGCCACGTCCAGATACTGACCTAAGTAAAATTCCGCCACCCACAATGCCACAGGACGTACTGGTTTCTAGATTGGCAACCGCAGATGCCAATGTAAAAGTAAACAACATCAGCAATAATAAAGACATAGAAAACATGTTGATAACAACTGCAACTTCTGCAGGTATAGTAGATACTGAGTTACAGGCATTTTTGGCACAGGCATATCATGAAAGCCGTAATTTTACATCAACTGTAGAGCAACGGTACGGCAAAGGCAAAAACTATTTTAAACGTGCATATGACATACGATATAACCCTGTTGCAGCAACGAGACTGGGAAATATAAAACCAGGCGACGGTGAAAAATTCAAAGGTCGTGGGTATCTGCAAATTACGGGACGTTTTAATTATTCAAAAGCAGCCAAGGCTCTGGGGTTGCCACTGTTAGAACAACCAGAACTGTTGGAAGATCCAAAAATAGCTGCCGCAGTATCGGTATGGTTTTGGAAATGGCGAGTGCGAGCTCGCAGTTCAGGCGACTGGAACAATGTGCAAGAAATCACCAACATTGTTAATGGAGGCGACACCGCAGTCGATGACCGAGGCGAACTGTTTGATGCGTATGGACATCTAAGATCGTTAAAACGCGAAACAAGACCTGATTGACAACGCTGCATCTTATCGCTATATTACTAATGTAGACGAAAAAGAATACGGGGGGTTAGCTCAATTGGTTAGAGCGCCGGACTCATAATCCGTAGGTTGCCAGTTCAAGTCTGGCACTCCCTACCAAACTTGCGTGTATGGTCCAGATGGATGGGCACGGGACTCTAAATCCTAGGAGGCAGGCTCAATACCTGTTATACGCACCATAAATAATTCAGTGTTTAAGGAGAAATAACACCATGTCGTAGATTGAAATTGCCTGTACCGAGTTAGTATTCCACTTTAATAAAAAACACTTAGAAGATCCCACTATTCCAATGTGGGTTGTTAAGACCAAAGGTGAGACGTATTACGTCCATCATGTCAGCAGTGACATGCCATGGTCTACAAAAGAAACTCCCAACAATAACAGTACCAAAGGCAGCATTAAGTTTAAACGGTGTCATCTTGTTATTGATGACAACAATGACGCTACTATCAAGCCGTTGACAATGAGCGATGCTATACGTCTCAAAAAGACAGAGCCCAAGAAAATACGACTGATTATGGATTATCGCAAACAGATAGACGAATTTGTTGAATACTGCGATGAACAAGAGATTTGGCATGATGGGGTTCACATACTGCCGGGTAGCTGTGGTTCGAGATTCTATGCAACCGATATCAAAGAAGATGACCTGCTGCTTACTCGCATGCGGTTCCCACCTAAGATGTTCCGTGAACTGATGCCCAATGAATATCTATATGCGTACTACGATAAAGTAGGACCTGATGTAGAACCACCAGATTACGACGACGATTACTACGATGACGACGAAGACGAAGATGACGATGAGGACGCAGCCTAAATCGTCAAAACTGTGTCAACCAAAGAAAAATAACGTTTTTTCACGTATTTGGTTGACACTTTTATAATTGGCTGTATAAATAGATATGTTGTAAGCAAAAATGGTTTTGCACAACAAACAAGGTTACAAATGCAACTCACGCTTTCCATCAATACTTTTACACAGCACGGCTATCAAGCCAAGCCGTCAACATGGCTAGTTGCTGTTGATAGTATGAATTGTGAAGATCGCGCAATTGTATCAACAGACGGGGTGTCAAGGGAAACCTAGCAGCGTAAGCAGCAAAGTTATACCAAAGCACCCCGGGAATCGAAAGATTCCTGGGTTTTTTATTAGGCAACAGGCATTGCCCAAACAGTGTCGCAGATGTTGCTAGTGTGGGATATGAGGGAACGTGGCCCTCACCGGACGCACTTAAAATGTTCTGGTAAACGGGCGGCCTTGGTGATGGAACTCCTTGTGTGGAGCGAAAAACCCAAGTTGATAGACGAGCACATCAGCCATCTAAAGTTAGAGATGGTGTAGTTGATGTGCTTCTCTATACACAGTAGGGCGAGCCTACTGTGGATGATTAATTGACATATTGCCCAGGGTCCTGTAATAAATATCAAACACGAATTTGCAACAGGGATGTATTATGGAAGATATTGGCAGACTTAGGAAGCTAAGCGGATTGAACGAAAGTGTGTATGCCGATGAAGCCATGCAGCATATAGAAAAGCTGATACATAAAATCAAACGTATACCCGACGATTTTATATATTTTGCAGCAAATTTGGATCAATCCCAAGACCAAACTCACATACTTGAATTAGTAGCTAGAAGCCTAGAAAATGCTGCTGCTAAAATAAGAAATAATTCGTAATCAGTATGATACCGTGGTATTATACTATATGATAGACAGATACATACCCAAGTTTCTAGACATACTGTATGATCCCACTGTGCTACAAGCAGTGCGGTTAGAAGAAATCAGAGATGCATTTCACTCTAACCAAATAATCAGTAAGAATTGTGCTATTGCTGCATTTGACAGTTTGCCTACAGCAGACAGAAATGTGTTGTACATTGGCTCATGGATTGGATTTTTGACGCACTATATCTGCGACAACTATCCTCACTGCACAGTAACAGAACTAGACATTGATGTAAGATGTAAACTCATTAGCCAACGGTTTAATGAACGGTTTACAAACTATATCAACAGTTATACAAGTGATGTAGAGTGTTTTGGTTACCTCAATAACTATGACACTGTAATCAATCTAAGCTGTGAACATATTAGCAGCAACTGGATTGACAAACTACAAAAAGGCACTACATTAGTGCTACAAACGAATAACTTCAAAATTCCAGAACATGTTAACACTTGTGAAACACTGGATGAAATGCGCGAAAAATATCAGTTGAGTGAAACATACTATGCGGAAGCAACTGTGTTAAATGCGTATACAAGATTTACACTGGCTGGCAAACGCTAATCAGTGATATTAATTGGCCGGGTGGCGGAATGGCTACGCAGTGGATTGCAAATCCATGTACGGGGGTTCGATTCCCTCCTCGGCCTCCAATGTACAGTAGTTGTAGAGTTAAGCAGCGCACCCTACGTCTTTGGGATAGCGGGCGATGGGCACGACTACTGTGCGCTAAACACTGTGTCAAAAAAAGGCATTGACGCGATATTAACAAGGTGCTAAGTTACTTGAGTAGACAAAAACGAAACGGTTTACATGCTCTTTGAAACTGTTAGAGAATACAGATGAAATAATTCTGTTTTCACATGCACACAACGGCGTAGGCCACGCCAATGTATGGGATAACAGCTCAGCTAGTGATATAGCAGAGTTAGCGGTTCGAGTCCGCATAGTGTGCAGTTGTAAACAGAAACAATTCTGTTTTCACATGTTATATAGGACGGTGGTTCGAATCCATCCTTGGGGTACGCCCCGAGTAGCTGTAGTGGTTAGAGCAAGTATAACAGTTGAAAACAGAATTAGCGATTGTTGCTAGTCAGTTCCAACAACATCAAATGGTTGGACCTTGTAGATATAAGGTTACTGATAGCTAACAAAAAGTTAACTATGATTATACACGGTAATAAAGTGTTCCATATCTTTTTTAACATCGTGTATTTATAAGGTCTGATATAGCATATCGCTATAAAAAGTTTTGCGGGGTAGAGCAGTCTGGTAGCTCGCTTGGCTCATAACCAAGAGGTCAGTGGTTCAAATCCACTCCCCGCAACCAAGCTAAACTAGCGCAGGTGGACAACACCGTAAGTCGCAAGCTACACGGTACTGCTTACTCGTAGCAGCTAAGTCGGCCTGTTGAGGTTAGAGCCAAACACACAACGTTCCTTCTAAGCTATCCAGGTGATGGTGCTCGGCTGTTAACCGAGAATAAGGCTGGTTCGAGTCCAGCAGAAGGAGCCAAATACAAACGGTACTTGCTTGAGGCCAAGTGGCTAAGTCCCAGTGGAGCAAGTTAAATCGCCTGTAAGGGTAGAGCCAACCACATAGTGCTATACATTCTGCGGTGTGTATGGCAGGGTAGGTGACGCAACGCTTTATAAAATATAACAATATTCACAGCGGTGTCCCTACCTACAATATACGGAACGGTGGCCGAGAGGCTTAAGGCAAGCGGTTGCTAACTGCTCGAGGGTGAGAGCCCTCCGTGGGTTCGAATCCCACCCGTTCCGCCAAATAACATGGGGTCGCACCGGCGCTGAAATCGCCTTACAGTAAGGGCAATGCCGGGAATGGAAATAGCGGCGATTGATTGGACATTCGATAAGGTCCTCGACTCCACCAAATTATGCTATATGGGCATGTGCCCAATAGGCGTAAGGCAAGCGGTTGCCAACTAATTGATCGGTATGCTGGAAATGGTATACAGGGGTGCGGGCTAAGCCAACAAGGATAGGGTGTGTAATGCTAATAAGCACCTTTGCGCTCGTTGATGTTTAACATCCGATGGTGAAACCTACCTGTACTGGACAGCGCAACGTAACAGTACAATATGGGTTCGATCCCCATTGCTGATCAATTAAACTAATTGGGCATCAGGTCACAAGGTGTGACAAGGGACTGTAACTCCCTCGGGGAAACCCACGCCAGGTTCGATTCCTGGGATGCCCACCATTACTTTGATGATACACTTTGAGTAGCAGGACAACATGTTTCGGACTGCGGGTTCAGGCGAGGTGGAAAGTGTATCTTCCAAGTAATATGGGGTTGTAGCTTAATACGACAAAAGCGGCCCGGATTGGGGCGAGATGCGGGTATGCGTTAGTCCCGTTGACTCCACCAAAACCTATTTACGTCCAGTAGCTCAGTTGGTCAGAGCACACCCCTGATAAGGGTGGGGTCGATGATTCGAATTCATCCTGGACGACCAAACAATGAAATGCAATACGGCCCCATAGATTATGGATAGATCGCTGCCCTTTCAAGGCGGAGAAACGGGTTTGAGTCCCGTTGGGGCTGCCAAATTATAACAATGCGTGTGATGGCGAAATGGTAGACGCAGCGGCAGGTGAGGCCGTGGGGCTCTGCTGATAAACATTGAGCGAATGGTAGTAGGTGCGCAACGAATCCGCTAGCAATAATATGTGTAAGGTATCCCACTGTAGGTTCGAGTCCTGCTCACAGCACTAAAATATGCAGCCTTAGCTCAGTGGTAGAGCAACACCTCGACACGGTGAAGGCCAAAGGTTCAAATCCTTTAGGCTGCACCATATTAATATAATGTACACTACAAATTGGCCTGTTAGTCGAGTGGTTTAAGACGCTTGCCTGTCACGCAAGAGAGCACGGGTTCGATCCCCGTACAGGTCGCCAAATTTTATGCAAACTGGTATAAATCTGCAAATGCTGTATGTTTGTGTACGTCCCATATATTGTAGTAAAATTGTAAGCTGATATCCGTCCAACATATATTTGTTAATTCTGGTTTTCCTATGCCAGTTTTAACGATATCTAACATTCGTGCATAGTTTCTTAACGCTTTAGGACGTACTAACATATAAAGATCTTGTAAGTTTTCGCCTTCTAACTTTTTCATCTGCTCCATTACTGCAACACATCGCTGTTTCCAATCCAGTATTGAATCGAATCTATAATCAAATACTTCATCATATAATTCTATACCAAGTGTTTGTAAGAATTTGTAATATCCAGATGTTGCGAATGTTAAAAATGGTCGCTGATGGTAAATGGCCATCCAGGTTTTTTCAGTAACCATTATCTCATCGGTAACAGTTTCTGATATAAAACTAAAAAGACTATCAGAAAATTGTGGTGGCGGCGTTTGATTTAACGACATGTTTGCATCATTGGCAATATTAGTATTTTGCCATGCCGCTTCCAATACCAACCTGTCCGGCATCCAATATTTAAAATTGTACGGCCTATTGTTAGCTTCTGCTTCCAGCAGTGTCATGTTCCAAGACACATAGTTGTTGTCGATCATATTGAAGTACGACATGTGATCTATAAACATACATCTGTTATGTCGGGGTTTACTGTTTAGAGATGTAAACAGTTTGTTTATAGGTAACTGATGTCCTAGCGGGGCGATATTGTTATCAATCGAGTGCTGTATGACAGATGATGCAAAAAACATAGTCCATGGTTTAACGCAATCTAAATCAGCAAACCTTGCATCGTGGTAATGTAATGGAGAACATCCTGTAACTGAAAGGGATATATTGTTACCTGTGCAATAATTGTGCAAAGATACAGTATCATCATAACCCCACAAAAACTCAGGATACGGATCATATGGTGTGAATACTACTACAGTATCTAAATTCGCAGTGTTGACAATTTTGTTGTACAAGTCGGCGTTTGTTAGACCGTAGCCATTAACTATCAATAATGTTGACATGATATACCTAATCGTGTATGTATAGTATACGTATAAAACAACAAACGCATAATAAGAATTATTGGATCGTCGCCAAGTGGTAAGGCCGCGGTTTTTG
>Ga0114960_10002387_pt1 | contig 14692 bp, 21 predicted proteins | sample C_130625_MF_Meta_FD_92637 | JGI IMG/M metagenome (GOLD analysis project Ga0114960, IMG submission 92637) | Freshwater microbial communities from Lake Croche, Canada to study carbon cycling - C_130625_MF_MetaG | ecosystem: Environmental > Aquatic > Freshwater > Lake | place: Lake Croche, Canada... | reverse complement strand
CACCGCCACCGCCACCGCCACCACCTCTGGGGTTATATGTAGGAGGAGGTGGTGGAACTGGTATAGCATTAATACTAACAAAATTACGAACAACTAAACTCCGCTGAGTACCTTGTGTAATTTTAACAGTTAATGTTGAAGCATATGGAGTGCTCGGATGCCCTGTGGTACCACTTACATTGCTATAATTTAGATTGAATGATACACTACCAGATGGAGGAATAGTATATAAAGTTGCATTACTATTAACAAAACTAATTGAACCACCAAATTCAGGGGTGCCATTTGGTTCTGCACTCATGGTAAGAACATTACCACTTACATTGGTTATATATTGATCAAGAGTGAATCCATTTCCACTGGCAATAAAACCATTAGACAATCCAGCACTACTGACAACTGTTACTGTTTTTGATCCATCAACACCTGGTGCCCTAAAAGTCATCGGATTACCTATTGTGGGGGTAGTATCTGGTAAATTATTAACTATAAGTGTATAACTGTTTTTTACACTGATAACGGTTCCTACAGAATTGTATCCATTACCTAAAATTGTCCAACCTGCAGCCATGCCCAGCGTAGGAGTTGTACCGGATAATGTTAGTTCATTTGTTGATGTAGAGAATATAATACTACCATTTATGGTAGGAGTGCCCGACGGGGTGTTACTCATCACTAACCAGGTTGCAGATGTTATACTTACAATATATCTTCCAAGGTATACTCCGTTACCTTGCCACCCAATTTTGTCAACTAGATTAGTTGTGCTATCAACTACCAATGTGGTTCCGTTATATCCTGCTATTGTTTGAGTTACAGGAAATGTAGCACTTGCATAGGGTTTTTTAGAAAGCCCACCTGTTACATAATTTGTAGATAATGTAACTATGGTAGTAGCCCCAGTGTAGTTATCAGTTAATCCTGCAAATGCAGCAAGATCAGCAGAATGTTGAATAGCAGGATCTGTTACAAACGTAAAACTATTTACTACTGCTGAAAGAGTAGTACTAGTGTTGTATATTGTATGTAATATTTTAGCCATATTATATCAATATTGTCCAGGTTGACCCAGATGGTGTAATGTATACAGTAGTAGAGTCACTATTAATATAGGATGTTGTAAACTTTATACTTTTCTCATCAGTTGCGATTGATGCTAATATACTTACTGCTAATGTTCCACTGCTCCATGTTGTACTAGTAGATCCTCCTAGGTATTTTTGTCTATCAAATCTATACTCTTGAGCAGGAAGGCTAAGATAATCAATAAACGTTGCCCATTCGCCATCTAGATCAGAAATTACGTTTCCTTGATAATAAGGAACAAAAGTAAGATAAGATCCCATATTAAAATAATATCTTGCTTTTAATCTAGTTGGAAATGATACTACTACTTCATGAGTGATTAAAGTTGGATCAACACCCCACGCTAATGTTCGTGTGCTTGTACTATCATAAAAAAATGTAGATGTTGATTGATAAACAACAAATTGACTGGGATGACAGGTATATCTGCGAACAGCATTACTTACATAGTTAACGCTGGATATTAAATTGGTAACGGTAGATGCTGCTATTCCATCTGTTCCTGTATTTATATAGGATGTGTTTGTGTTAACGTTGGTTATATGTTGATGTATAAGGTTAAGATCTTGTATGAATCTATTCCATTGCTTTGCTGTGGCAACTTGTGTAGTTTCTACTGGATCTGACCACGTTACTGGCCTTCCATAACCGTTTTCTCCAACTCCAAGAACATCTTTTAAGATTGCTTGCGAATCATTGAAGTCACTTTTGAGTATGTTGTTTCCAGATGTAGACATGGCTATTAATTGTAATCTTATATTTAGCCTAAATTTTTTCTAAGACGTTGACTATAACATTAAATACCCTTATAATAAACAACTATGAATAAAACATTCAAACACTCAGGAACCTTGGGCGATATAATCTACGCACTACCCATAATGAAACATTTAGACGGTGGGGAATTCTATCTACATATGAACCAAATTGATTGGATTGGTCAGCACTACTACGGTAGTAAACCTACTGCATTCCATCAAGGACGTATGACCCAACAAGATTTGGAATTTATGCGATCATTCTTTGAGGCCCAAACTTATATTACTAAGTTTGCACCATTGGACCCAAGCAAAGATGCTATTACACATAATCTAGATCGCTTTAGACCTGCGTTTGTAGGACATCCTGGCAACTATGTGGATATCTACGCTAGCACATTTGGTATCACTGATACTAATATCCAAACTCAATTAAGAAATACTCCTTGGCTTTCTGTACCTGCAACAGATACACAGTCTAGATCCATTGTGATTAATCGTACAGCACGTTGGACCCCTAGATCATTGAGCCCTAAATGGAAAAAATGGCGAGAAATGGGCTGGGAAGAACACTCAGTATTTGTAGGCTTACCCGAAGAACACGAAGCGTTTGCCCGTGCTACAGGCTGGAATATACCCTTTAGACCTACTGATACTCTGCTAGAACTAGCACAGGTCATTGCCAACTCAAGTCAATTTATAGGCAATCAAAGTGTGGCACTATCTGTGGCTATCGGACTAGGTGCTAAATGGGCATGTGAAGCTAGAGATGATATGCCACTTGAACGTAATGAATGTTACTTTAAAGAACACCCTAACGGAGAATACTTTTAATGGCTAAGAAACTCGGACTAATCCAAACACGTGGGCTTGGAGACATCGTTATCTCCATACCTATTGCACATCACTACTATCAACAAGGATGGGAAGTTTATTGGCCTATAGTTGATGCTTGGGTTGATCAAATGACTGCTGCTTGCCCTTGGATTAAATGGATACCTGTTGCTCCGGATGCTGGACAATTCTTCTATGAAACTCCTTTACAACGATTAAAAAACTTCAAGTGCGATGAGATTATTCCACTGTATCAAGCACTAACTGGACAAACATTCCATGACGAAGTATTCTTCCAACATACTAAGTTTGATCAATACAAATATCTACGAGCAGGTGTTCCTTTTATTGAAAAATGGCAGTTGTCCCAATGTATTACTCGTGACCCTGTGCGAGAACAAGCATTGTATGATCGTATAGTCACTAATCCTAACTATGTTGTAGTACATCTCGAAGGCTCAGATCACCGTGCTGGATGGGATCCTAGTATGATCCCAGCGGGGTGGCAAACTATTGAAATTACTAACCAACAAACTCCTAACATATTTGATTGGTTATTGATACTAGAACGTGCTCAAAGTTTAGTTTTAGTTGACTCTGTGTTTTCCAATATTGTAGATCAAATGAGCATCGGTGATGATCGTTATTTTATTCCACGTAGTCATATTGGATTAACTCCTGTACAGGGTAATCATTGGACTTGGTTAACTAATCCCAATCTTAGTCCACATGCAAAAAGCATAGGCGTACCTAATTGATATATTATAATATATATTTTTTACCTTTAAATAATTTAATTGCATTTTTATTTGAGTTGTAGAAGAAACTATCATCTATAATATATCTGGTATATTTGACCATATCATTAAATTTTCCATTAATATCATCACCCATGGTATCGTGAAACCACAAGTGTTGGCTAGCATTGAGTCCAAGTAAAACTTTTCCTGTTGTAAATCTGTCACGTATTTCATTTACATGTGGAGGGTAAATGTAATGTATAATTGCCATAAATTTCTGTTGTATAGAATTTAAAGATTGAACGAATAATAGTTTGAATATTAAATCATTATTACATACTTGTTTAACAACTTGACATTGTTTAATTACCAACTGGGGCAAGTCAGGTGTCCAATAAAAATATTCGTGATATTGATGTTTATTAATTCTATCATATTGATCAATTAATGATTTAGATTCAAAATTAAATGACATAGAGTCTTCAAATTGAAATGAGTATTCACCATTGTCAATACTAATTATTGGTTTATCAATTCCGTGTATATGTGCAACAGTTTTTCCTGATTCATATAGAGCATTCCATATCTTATCGGTAAGACACATAGCTGTTTTTACCACAGGAGTAACTCCCATATTATTCAATGTACAAAATTCAGATAACAAATTATCATCGTTAAAGAATTCTTCGGCAGATGTATCCATATCAATAAATCTAACTAAAGTTCTTTCATCTTTAAGATATTTTTTTAAATGTGGAATAGCAGCAAACTCAATCTCTGAATATACGTTTTTAGGTGATTTATCTAAAGTATTGGCATTTTTAATTGTTCTTACTGGACGATACATGACGATCTCATCTAAAAATATTCCATTATCTATAAATGAATGCAATACATTAGCACTATCAACTCCTCCAGAAAAGAATAATGATAGATAGTCATACTTGTCTCTTAATTGCTGTGCTCTTTGTTTATATAACTCAGACAAAGGAGTTGAAATTGGTATCTTCCAATCTATTTTAGAAAATACATCATCATTGAAATCCCAATAGACTGGCTGTTTTGTTGCTGTGGCATATATCAATGCATCTGACTTGCTTATGAATACCATATCGCCTACATGATATAACCCTACACGCTTATGCTCTAATAATCTACTATTTGACATTGTATCTCTTTTTAAAATTATCAATATAATCGTTGGACTCTTTGACAGTTTTAATTGTAGGAAGATAATTTGATTGCGTAATAGAATTAATTACTGCATCATTGAGCATTAACTTCCTTATCCTAGAATTTAATTCTTCTATATCAGCAGCAGAGTTATTCTTTGATGTAACTATGGCAAATATTACTTTAACTTTGGCTGCGTCAGGATATTCTTTCTTTAAATCAATACCTGGAGCAGTATCAAGACCATTAAGATGACCTAAACTCTTTAATTTTTTTGATTGTATCAATGGCAACAGACTACCACCGTCAACATATAAATCCAATGATCCATCTAACAATGATGATATGGCATCTGCTGATGTTTTATATGCAACCCAAGTAACAGGCAATGACCCAAATGCAATCTCTGCTGAAACTTTTGGAGTGGTTGCGTGATAGCCAATCATTAAAAGTTTATTACTCTTTAATAACTCAGGTAATGTACCATAAGAACTATCATATCTTGTGGTGAAAACAGTAGTACCTTCGGCAATCATACTGACCATGGTTAATAAATTATGTGCTTCTTCATTACCCGGATATGTGGTGATGTTGAATACACTTTCAGATAAACTTGTTCCACATTGAACTGAGAAGTTCTTATCTTTAATCATATCAAGCATGGCCATCATCCCAGATGCACCTGCTCTAATTGACATTGTAGTATTAGAATTATATTCTTTATTGTATTCATCAAACAATACTCTACATATACTGTTGGCTGTTCCTACACCGGTTTGATAAACTTTAAATTGTGTAGGAAGACCTGCATAGGATAATACACTGACAAAACTTAATAATAACGCAATAACTATTTTCATATTTTTACACCTAATCTATTTAAATCATCGTTAGTTAATTCTGGATTAAATCTTAATCCAACTAAGGTCCTTTTTGGATTGTCTGTGATGCCTCTGTGAAGTATTGTGGTGTTTGCCAGTAACGGTCTATTAGATTCTACCCTACATATTTCTGTTAGTGTATCATTTTCATTAATGGTAGCATACATTCCAGCATCTGGTGTTTTTTGACTCAGGTTATTGTTATCTGTATTAAACCATGCTGTATAAGAATCATCACATTCTAATAACGGGATGTTAAGAGAATACATACAAAATTTTGGATTATATGTGTCAACATGCGGAGGTGATCCATTGGTCATGTTTTCAGAGTATAATAATCTAGAAAATTTGAAACTCAATCCCATACTCCACAAATATCTCATTAATGCAGGACACGTACTGTGTGCTGCAATTGCTGGAATATTAGAATAATATTGATTATATTGAGTTTTATCTTTAATAGATAATTTTAAATTAATTAATTCTTGTGTTATTGCTGCTAAGTTTGGAATATCAACATAGCTGTAATACCAATTAATATTAAGTGGAGAATATTGCATTATCTTTCAATTAGTAGGTTACGTTCACGCATTTTTTCAACAATTTGATCCCAAGGAAGATCATCTTCATCACTTGTTCTTACTGATATGCACCATCTACCTTGTTCTGCCATATTAACACTATGAGGAATACCTACATTTACCAAGGTCATTTGAGTTCTTATGGCACATTTATCAATCATTTCCAACTCACTCCTTTCCCAGTGTACATAAGGAGTATTAGCAGGTGTCAACATAACTTCAAATTTTTCTAGAGGCATCTTATACCATATCATTTCACTGCCAATTCCATCTATGACCCAATTAATAGCAAAGTTGTTGATAACGAAAGGATTTCCAGAATATAGATCAAGGTGAGCACGACGTGTACTACGGTATGGTCCTCGATAAAAAATCAAAGTATCAACTAGATCTAACCCTAAATAACTAACTTATGATAACCATTCTTGAGATAATACATCTCGAGCATGAATACTCCAGATTCCGTCTCCTGTAACCGGTACATCAGGAAATTTCCAGTTAGCATTAAATGGATTACTAGTATCTATCTTAATATTGTACCAACAGTTACTCATTATGTTAATATCTTTCCAACAATCATGTCTTCATCCATATATCCCATTCGATGAAGTATAGGTCGAAAGTCTTGTGACATCTTTACATGCCATGTAATCTTATCAGCCCCTAACAATTTCATCTGTTGTTCTGAATACTTGATTAGTCTAATACCAGATATACCCAATCGATCACTTTTCTTAAGATATATGATGTCATTGTTAGCTACCATAAGATCCTTGTAATGAATATGCGTGTCTAGAAAGAATACACTATATCCTACAAGCTCAGTTTGATCTCGTAATGTGAACAGATGTAGTTTGCCTTGTTTTTCCAACTCAAAATATATATCCCAGTCAGGATTTAACTTAACCTTATGCTTATTAAGTGTAAGTTCTTCATAATGATCTACTAACAATAATTGTAGTTCATCTTTAATTGTTATCAAAAGTTCTTTTTGTAAATCCATTATATCTATCACTATTTTTTTTCATTAGTTCAAAGGTCAAATGTATTCTAGCATCGGACCCATCATTTCTAAAAGTATGTAACTTGTTGATCATACATTTATATAATTTACCAATTGGCATAGGATAAATTTTATCCATATACATAAAATTACAATTTACATTAGTTATCAAAGGAATGTGGTAGTTGTGATCGGATTCGGACCAACTATCAACATGCCAACCATATTTTGCTCCTGGAAGTATTACACGATATATAACAGCTGAAAAATCATAGAGTGCATTAACACGTTGAATAATCTCTTGAGTATACGGCATGTTTTCAATTATGTTGTATATCTTATCATACCGTTCTACTAATACAAAGATACCATGACCAGACTTCCCAGTACGAATTTTTTTAGAAATAAATGTGTTGTACTCATCAATTAACACATTGACATCAAAATCAAAATCATCAATTGCGGTGACTGACATATCCTCGTTTCCAATCAGTGGTTATGTACATTGGCTTTTTCTTTCTTTGTTCGTTGTTCCTGTATCTACGCCATGATGATACTTTTATTTTGTTATCTGTATAATCTTGATCTTGTGTGAATTTATATATTTGCTTTTTAATTTCAATTTTGAAGTTTCTATAATCATATCCTGGATATTTAACTTCCATAGGTGTTGATACAGAATAATCATTCCAGTCTTGATTACTGGCAAAATGAAATATGTTTTTTTCTAATACTAATTCTTCAACGTCAAGAAGCCAGTTAATCTCTCCATTTTGATAACAATTAGTATAACACAACCACCAAAACAATTCTTTGACACTTTCTATTTTTCTAGGACATGTTTGTAAAGATCTGGTATAACATTTAAATGTATAAGGATTTAATTTCTCCATAAACTTCTCTACTGATTGACTAAGAATGTCTTCTGGGTAATATCTACAATCTTCATCGCCAAATGTTTGATCTAAGGATTGCCCTGTTACTATTATTGAATTTTGTTTATTAACAAGATCCGATATTAGATTATCAGTATAGTAATCCATTGCGACAGTTTCTATTTTATTTTCTATATAAGTTTTATAAAATAAAGGATACTCTAAAATACTCATATCGTTGAGCATGACTGTCAATTGAGATATGGGTGCTAACTTTAAAAATTCAGCCAATACTAGAGTAGAATCTATTCCACCGCTCCAGGCTATTACAACTTTCTTGTTACCAGCTTGATCTAATATATATTGTACACGATCATGGCATATTTGTTCAACAGTCTTAGGCTCAATTAGTTTACCCACAGGAGTAATTGCTTCTATATTAGGAAGATCAAATGTACTGCGTGTCCTGTCAAATACATTCCTTTCGTGACAAGGTGATATCTGTTCCGGCATTATTCCTGCATGATAATAATACTTGGTCACAGGATGATACCTTCTTGCCTTAATATATCTTGCATCTGCTCTTGAGATAATATTAACTTAGGAAATATTAATTCTAAATTCCAAGAGTCAGGAACTTCTCTGGTAACATCCATTCCATACTTAACATCTTGTTCATCTAATTCAGGTAGCTCGTTTTTCATTTGCAATAACCTTAATAAAATATCCACCTAAATCCATACCACCGCTAAACTGCGATGTTCCAGGATAATCATGATGAGACTTATGTAACCATTCTCCTGCCATGGGTATAATAAATTCTAATATACCTATATTTTTGGACCCAACATCTGAGTGAGCAAATATAGTGTGTATCCCACTGGTAACCAAATATCCACTGACAGGTAATGCATAACCAAACAAAAATACATTAATACCACACGCTAACATGGCTAATCCTACTACTATACTCAAAGTCAATGAATGATTCATAAGGAATTTATGTAACGGGTCTTTGAGCATACGTACTTCATTCCGGGTAGGTACTATATCTACCCTGTCATGTAATCTAAGAAAATGCCCAAATGTGCTATCATATGGATCTCGATCAGTATCAGAAAACTTGTGATGAGCTATGTGCGTAGAGGACCAATGTACAGGACACGAGTTTAAACTTGCTGACCCTATAATGCCAAATATATAATGCCATACCCTAGAACATGTATAACTGTTGTGGGCAAACAATCTATGATACCCTGCAGTGATGGTGATAGCAATACTAATGTAAACTATTATGCTCAGCAGGTACCACTGAATACCAACGGTATGAACATATATACACCCTAGTATGATTGGAATGATCAGCCAAGCAGCTAGAGTTCTGTGCCAGGCTCTGGTTATCATTTAAACAATAATGCGTAATTAGTTCCTGTAGATACATTAGTAGCCGTTACTGCTCCACTACGAATACGTATCTGTGTTGGGCCCGTAAATCGACGTGAATTTATTTCAAACTCACCACGTACTAGATATAGATCACTACCCACATTTAATGTGATTGATTCTCCTAAAGTTACAACTAGACTAGAAACTTTAGGCAATCCTTGTTTATTATGAGCATGGGGTATGCACAACCATTCAGTGGGCTCTGAAAATGTCAATAACAGAGTACCTGTGGTTGCTGCTCCTGACGATGGATGCTCAGTATTCAACCAGCCAGGTGTGCGATTTTCTAGTACTTCTCCAGTTTCTTTTACTGTTACAGCCACGGAACCATGAGTATAAAAATAGTTACCTGACGAAGTAACACCATTTTCATCCAATGCTACTTCTCTAGTATCCCCAGCATCAGCAGTGGCCACAACAACCACTGAGCCAAATGCTGCCATGGGTTTAAATTTCATACTGTACCTCCAGAAATTTCAGTTAATACACGTTGTACCGCAGCTTCTATCTCCGCCATACGAAATTCGTCAGTACCGCCAAAATCACGAGATCTCTCAAAATCTTCATCTATTTTCCATTGAAATGTAGTTTCATCTAATGTACATTTAACAAGAAGTTTTGGCGGAATAAAAGCATCTAATTCATCTGAATAAGTGTAATTTATTCCAGCATAGTTACCTCTGAATCCCGGTTGGCCACTAGGAGCGTTATCTGGACCGTAGTGTATTCCACCGCGGGTATTGTAACTGGTTTTTAACCATCTACCACTAATAGTTTCTGATTGTTTTCGTGTTATATCAATATTTGTTGGGTCTTGATCACATACAATAACAGTTACAACAACGTTATCTTTATCAACTAAGGCATAATGTGCCATTTTTAATTTTCCTTCATTTAATAATCTTTCATGAACAGATATACTGCTCCTGATCCACCAGCAGCACCATAACTGCCAAAATCTAAAATACCTGATCCACCACCGCCACCACCACCGGTGTAGGCAGAGCCGGCATTACCGGAGCTCACGTACATAGGGGCACCATTGCCGCCACCGTAGCCAGGATAAGCATATATACCAGCATCAGGACTAAATTCAAACACTCCAAATCCACTGCCGGCCCCACCTCCCCCACCTACACCACCGGGCCCAACATAGCCACCCGAACTGTAACTATACCATGTATAACTGGAACCAATACCCCCTGTATAGCCTGTACCATAGCTGTAATGCGCGGTCCAGTTGTTTAATCCTGCACCACCTGCACCCCCGCCTCCACCATTATATCCATCACCACGTGAACCATAAGGACGGCCGCTGCCATCTCCACCATTATTACCTTGCCCGGCTGTGCCTACACCGGCGTGGCCGCTGCCATAATAGGCATTGCCACCACCGCCTGATCCTCCGGGTAATCCATCGTAATTGTTGTAATCACTGGTTAAAACTTGCTTGGTAGTCTTGGGCCTTTTAGGGTTAGGAGTAATGGTAACATAGTATTGAGGATTATTTGGACTGTATCCTGGCATACCTCCACCACCTCCACCACCTTTGGCAGTATAGACATAAAACACAGTGTTGCCGCCTTTGGCACCTTGAGCAAGATTAGTCCCAGCACCTCCACCACCTACACTATAAGAATATGTCCCTCCAGCATAACCGGTTTGATTTGCTAGATAAACAACTCCTCCGGCACCTCCACCGCCTCCTCCATCATTTTGGCCTCTCCAATATGCTGATCCACCAGCACCTCCACCACCAATTACTACAATGTCCATCTTGACTACCCAACTTGGCACAGTATAACTACCTGAACCTGTCAATGTTACTAGCTGATCTCGGCGAGCACTAGCGCCATGAAAATTACCTATCCTTAAAGCACCACTACTGGGTATAGCCACTGATCCACCATTGAGACCGCCTAACGTACCTGCTGATACATAAGTACCACCAGCATAATACTCACTGAGTGAAATAGGATTACTACCACCAACAAATTCACCTTGAATTTGACTAAGAGATAAGGAACTAGGATATATGGGTAGAGTCATGTGATTTTATACTTTAACCTACTATTTATACAACAACTCGTCTAGCAGTACTGCCTAATACAATTAATTGCTGATCTGCTCTAAACATTAATTCCAAGGGCTCACGTATACCTTGCTCCATGACCTATACTCTGGGTGCAAAGCACCTAGCACAGAGATTTTTTTTACCACCGAAAACCAAATCTAATGACATTGTTACCTACTGCTAACCCTTCTGTTAAGGCTAATGTACGTAGGATGTCAGTCCTATACTCGGGCACGAACTCTACTAACGTATATACTATTAATCCAACTACTAAGAAATGATTGTCTACCCTATTGACACTGGGGTACTGACCTAATATGGGGTTTAACTCCCAACATGTATGAGACTGTGTTACAGGCTGATAACACCAATTACCTGCTGCTAGATTCCGTGTGGTATGCCAATCTAATACTAACTCTGTTGCTAGTATTCCAGCTAATACCTGCTGCTCTTCTGTCCATTCCACACTTTGCCCGTATGAACACTGTGAGAATAATAACGATATAACAAGTATGAATGAACGTAACATAGACACTATACTATACTACTTAAACAACAATAAGTCAAATACCCCGCTAGAGCACTCTAGGAAATGAGTCTACTAGCGTATGTACACACAAATACCCCGCTGTAGCAACTACACCGAATACCCCGCTGCACAGGCCTGCTTATACATACAATAAGTCGATCCTACGTAGTCTAAGGTTGAGAATGTGAACTACTGAGATTAGAACGATCTATACTCATGAGTAACTTTTTGTACGGTGAGTATTTGACGATAGCCTCTCATCCCCATGGTGAGCCAATCTAAATCCACTATAGATCTTACCGTGATCTGTGGTAAAAACAGTCAATATCTGGATGATTTTGTCATGCTTTTCACCGTTTTGGCACCGTTTTGGCACGTTTCTTCCACGGTTCTGCCTGGGTTCTCAGCGTGTATAATGTTGTAGATATGCTACAGTATGTTGTCCACAGTTGAGATCAGTGTTATACTAGTGCATACATAGTGCCTACGACTCGTAGAGTCCGAACGGTAGTTGCTCACGCAGAAGACTATGTATATAAACCGTAAACGCCAGGATAGACGCAGTGACCTAGAACAGGGGCCGGATGCCTGGGAGTTCTATAAGCTGCGTTGAGTACAGTCATAGACTATATGCTACTGGAGTTGAATCAGTGACCACATAAACATCCGGTGGTAAAGGCACGTTGACGAGAGTCAATTGGAACAAGCTGATCGGGCAGTATGGACAGAGACTTGCTGAATTTACTGACTAAGAGACCCTAAGACCCTTGTGGTAATAGGGTTTTCTTTTGGCATTATGTTAAGTTTCGCTGAAGTGCCGGGCTTGTTGTGAGAAAACAACAAAAGACCCTACCAGCATCATGGGGTTGACAAACGGGTAAAACCCGGCTATAATACACACATGAACAAAGAACTTAACACTCGCAAGAAACGTGTAGATCGCAATCACATTGTCTACGAACTAGTAGTCAATGGTTTGAACTACATTGGTGTCACTGCCAAGACTGAGTCAACTGTACTCAAGTCGGTTCGTGTACGTGCTAACAAGCATTTCTACCGTGCCAAGACTGAGAATAAGGACTGGGCATTGTGCGTGGCTTTGCGTGAGTTATCTGACAAGGCGGAGATTGAGATCCGTGTACATGAGATCATCCGTGGCAAAGCGGCTGCTCATCGTCGGGAAGTTGAGATCCGTCGTGCTATTAACCCTGCACTGAACACGGACATTCGCGGTGACTTGACATAGCGGGCGAAGTCCGCTATAATACATGCTTACACACTAAGGAGTTGATATGTTTGATACTTACGCTCGTAGCCGTCCTGCAACTACACGCCTGCTGGACATGATGGACAACGGTGAGATAGATGCCCGTGCAGTGGCTGACATGGCTTTGATGTGGCTTGCAGAGAGCGATGTTAAAGAGATGATGCTGGCCAACGACCTGGTCGAGCGTGATGAAGAAGACGGACAGCCCGACGAAGCCCAAGAGTGGGCAGACTTTGACCCGGACTGCTAAAGGGTTTCAGGTTGACCTGCGGCAAGAAACCGGCTATAATACACGCATACACTAACACTGGAGACAATCATGGGTACTATAGTTGAGTTCCGTCCAACGTGCATCAATCCGGGCTGTAAGAAGCCCGTGACGTTCAGCCACAAAGATGAGCAGGGTAACCGTCGTTGGAGGATACATTGTGGGCATTGCCAGGGTGCCAGCTATGGGAAACGCCCTCACGCCGCCGGAGTGACTCCATTCAAGACTGGTCGTTGTAGCAATGTAGACAGCCACTTGGGCTTTGAATGTGCCACCAATTGGGAGAAAGTGCCCAGCTGGGCCAAGGGCATGACAGAGGTAGATCACAAGAATGGCATTAACACTGACAATCGTGTTAAGAATTTAGATGAGCTTTGTGTGCATTGCCACAAGCTCAAAGGACAATTGTCTGGTGACTACAGAAACAATCGCTTGGCAAGAGGTTGACAAGAGTGCCTAGGGGTGCTATAATACACACTTACACACTAAGGAGCATGAGATGACACGAGCCAGAGAGAGACTATACGACCTGCTAGATCAGGGTGCTATCACTCACCAGCAGGTAGTTGACATGTGCATGGGTTTCATGAGCGAGAGCGAAGTTGAAGACATGCTGGATGCTAACGAGTTGAGCGAGCGATTCGAAGAAGATCTAGAAGAGGATGCAGTAGATGGTGGCAAAGAATATTGGAATTGATTACTAAAAGGAGCACGTATGTTTACACAATACTCAACAGTTCTCAAGCGAGTCATGCTCAGCGACATTCGCGAGGGTTCCATTGTTCGTGTGCGTGATAACTTTGGCATGGGTAGCCCACGGACTGTCACTGTAACAGAAGTAGAAGACGATGTTAAAAACGGGCGGCCAGGCATCTGCTACGATGACTCATGGGCTTACTTGACACAAGTAGATCGCGTGGTCAAGTATTAACCCTACACATTGCAGGGTCTTTGGTTGACAGTTTGGTAAAACCATTGTATAATTAACGCTTAAACACTAAGGAGCCGTCATGCAAGTCTTTCAACTAATCGAGCAATTGATGGATCTAGATCCCAATGCTGAAGTGCATTTTAGCTACAACTATGGCGACCACTGGCGTACTGAGGTTGCCCCCAAGGTAGGCAGCGTATTAGAGGGCATGGTCAAGTACAGTGAATATCACCGTATGGACCGGCT
>Ga0114960_10002380_pt1 | contig 14752 bp, 16 predicted proteins | sample C_130625_MF_Meta_FD_92637 | JGI IMG/M metagenome (GOLD analysis project Ga0114960, IMG submission 92637) | Freshwater microbial communities from Lake Croche, Canada to study carbon cycling - C_130625_MF_MetaG | ecosystem: Environmental > Aquatic > Freshwater > Lake | place: Lake Croche, Canada... | reverse complement strand
TAATTAATGTAATATTTTTATTAAAAATAATATTATATTGTTAAAACTACTACCATAAATGCTTTATATTTTAATAAATTAATAATATATTAAATATAACATTAATATAACATTAAAAAAAATTGATTTTTTTTATAAACTAAAAGTATTTAAAGATATATTATTATACAATATTAACGATGCAATCCGAACAACAAACCACTCAAACTAAAAAGTCAACTACCGCTACAAAGGTAAAGAAACAAAGTACTAAACCAAAATCAACTGAAAATGTTGAAGAGGTTAAACAACAAGAACAAGAAGTAAAACAAGTAGTTGTTGAACAACCTGTCTCAGAAGTTAAAGTTTCTGATGAGCAAGTTGTTATTCAAGAACTTGAACTATCATCTGTCCTTGAATTTATCAATACTACTAGTGATAAACTAGTTGAAATTGTTAAATATTTCAAAGATAACACTCTTTCTAAAGAAGAAAGATCCAAGGTTGAGTCTGGTTTGAGAAAATTTCAAAAATCTTCTCTTACTCTTCAACAATCATATTCTGATTATCTTTCTAAGCAAGTTTCTGTTCTAGAAAAGAGCTCTGGAAGTAAATCTGGAGGAGTCAAGAAAGTAACTGATAAAGAGAAATCTGCTATCCACAAGAAACTTTCTGTTCAACCTTTCCTTCTCAACTTCATGAAACTTGAACCAAATACTCTTGTTAGCAGATCAGATGCTCTTACTGCAATTACTGGTTTTGTCAAGCAAGAAAAACTCAAGAATCCTGAAATCATTGTTGAAAATGATAAGAGATCATTTAAATTGATTGGAGAACTAAAAACTCTTTTTGATGGAATCGGCAATATCATGAAATCAAAGAACTTGATTGATGCTACTCCTACTCAAATCAAGTACACTCAAATCATGCAATACATGACTCATTGCTTTATTAAGGATGAAGCAACTGTTTAATTGATGAAGTAATTGATGAAGTAATTGTATAAAGAGTATATAAAATTATAAGAAAACTATAAAAAATATAAAAAATTAAAAATATAAAAAACATAAAAAACATAAAAAATATAAAAAAAAATATAAAAAAAAATATAAAAATATAAAAAAAAATATAAAATACATAAAAATAATAATAAAAATAATAATAATAATAAAATTATAATTCATATAATTTTATTTATAAAATTTACTTAAAGACAGATAATTATTATATATTATGAAGCATATAATAACTATCATAAGAAGAATATTTCCAAAGGAATTGCCAAAACCAGTTGGTAGATGGAAAATAGAAAATTGTAATAAAAAAGTAAATCATAAAATAGATTTATCAAATGAAGATCACTGTGGTCCTTGTGGAGAATATGCATTAGAAAAAAATAATCAAATGAAAAATAATTATTTAGAAAAACCTAAATTGAAATTTAATAAAGAGTCTAAAAAATCTTTTTAAATTTAAATTTTTTAGTTTTTAAATATAATGTATCATCTTCATTTTCTAAGTAATGTCTAATAGGAACATATTTAAATTCTTTATCAGATGACGGACTCCATATAATTTCAATATTATCTATTCTATTATTAATAAAATATGAATACAATATATTCTTAATAGGAATCTTATTATCTCGACTCATATTAACTAAATTTGTACATTTATCTTTTATTTTTTTAATAATATACTTTTTAATTTTTTCTTCACAATGTATACGAAAAACATCACACAATTCTTTTTTGTAATTTTGAAAATTAGATAAATTTATTTTTAATGTTAATAATTTATCCTCTTCATTTTCAATTAAAAATAAACCATTTACATAAATTTTAACATTTAAAAATTTATCAAAATCTTTATTATCATTATCAAATGTATTAATCATAATATATTTTATTTAAATATATTTTTTTAAATTATTTACTTAATTATAAATAAACAGTACAAATTAAGTAATATAATTAATATTAATATTAATTTATTTTCTGTAAAAAATGGTTTATATATTGAATCTTTATCTAAAAAATAAGTTATAGTTGAATTCTCAATTAATAAAAATTTCTTTTTAAAGTAATAATATAATAAAACAATAATTATATAAATAGCATTTAATACAACTAATTTTCGAAGATTACAATTAAAATTCAAAAATAAATAAAATATGAAAATAATTATTAAAATATGTATAAGATCAATTAACACATAAAATATTTTATTATATATTGATATATCACAATGTTTAATATATAATTCATAATGAACTAATTCTAAAAATAATACTGAAGAAATTAAAAATGCATTACTCTTATTTTTCATTAAATAAAATAATAAAAACATTATTATTAAACCAAATAATTCAGGAATAAAATAAAGTGCATATGTATTAAATCGATATTTATAATTATACTTAAAATCTATATTCTTATATCCAATCTTTTCTAAAATATAATTTATATTATTTGATCCAGGAGCAGATATAATGCATGGTTTAACGTTATTTACTATAATTCGATTATCAATATATTTTATTGTATCTATTTTTGAATAATTATAAAATAATTTATTTTCAGTATCAATAATGACATACTTGGAAGTATTACATTTTTGTGTTGCGTATCTTTGGTCATCATCAGATTTCTTCATAGAAGACCAAAAATCAATTATTGATTCCGCAGTTCCAATATACATACCTGAATTTAGTCTTTTGCTGTTACATAATCCAAATACTTTATCAAAACCATATTTTGATAATGCATTTAATGGTGTTTTTGCCCTTGAAAATACCAGTTTATTATTAAATTCTTGGTATTTATTATATAATTCATCTTTATTACATAAAATAATACTGTCAAATGCATCGACAAAACATATTATATCATTTTTCTTTTTACTTTTACAAAAATTAATAATTCCATTAACTTTATCATGAAAACCATTCCATTTTTTTCCATATCCTAATATGACAATATCTGGATAATCCTTTAATATTTCAAAATAATTCTCTGAATGAGTTGCATATGTTGCAATATAAAACATATTTATTAATAACATACATAAATTTATAATCAATTTAAAAATATTTTTAAATTAATTTTACAATAACATTTGATTTTAATTAAATATTATTTAATTTATAAATAATAACTTATCAATAATTTTTACAAATTCCAAAACTTTTTCTATGAAATGGTGTTATCCCATAAGCTTTAATAGCATCAATATGATTTTGCGTACCATAACCTGAATTATTTAATAAATCATATTTTTCATAATCAGGATATTCTGTAATTAATTCTTTAATAAATCTATCTTTCGCAGTTTTTGCTAATATTGATGCAGCTGCTATAGACATATATTTATTGTCTCCTTCTATAATACATTGATGTTGAATCATTTCACCATTTTCATCCATATATATATGAAATTTATCACCATCAACTAATATTTTATCTGGTTTGATTTTAATATTATCAACTACTTCATGCATTCCTTTAAGAGTTGCTTGTAATATATTTACTTCATCAATAATTTTATTATCTTTATAAATAATTGTATAATCAAGTGCAATATTTTTTATAAATTCTTCTGCTATTATTCTATTTTTCTTTGACATTTTTTTAGAATCTTTCAAAATAATTTTATATTCTTCACATAATTCAATTATATTATTCGGTAATATTACTCCTGCTATACAAACTGGTCCTATTAAAGTTCCCCTTCCTGCTTCATCTATTCCTAATTCTATTTTATCCTCGTTTTGATATGGTAATAATTTATTCATCTTAATTATTACTAATTAAAGTATTTTTAAGTCAAAAATACTCATAACCATATTCATTTATATTTGGAAAAGGTTCTCTATCAAAACATTCTTCAATATTAATTGATTCATTATTAGAAATTAAAGCTTCTTTATTTAATAAAGTTAAATTATATAAATCATGATACATTTTTTCATTTTTAAGCCAATTATGACGTATTATTTTTCCAAATGGTGTATTTAATATATCTGGAATAAATATATAAAATTTATCTTTATTTTCAAAAATTTGCTTACTTATATAATATTGATCATATGGCCAAGTATTATGATAATAAGTATTATTAGATAATTCATAAATTGCATTTTTATAAATTTGTTTAATAAAATCATTATTTTTAATTATAAATGATCCACTATTTATAAATGTATTTTTTAATACATATGGATCTCTTGAAAAACAACCATGTATTGAATTATCATTATTTAATTTATTAATTAAATGATTTAACCAATAACCATTTTGTATCCATGCATCGCTATCTAAAAATATTAATATATCACATAAATTATTTTGTAAAAAACTATTTACAATATGTATTTTTTTATTACAAGGATGAATATTTTGATATTCATTGTTATCAAATTCTATAAATGAATAATCATAATTTAAATAATTACAAAACATTTTATTTACTTCCTGTGTTTTTAATAAATAATCTAAAGTTGGTCTATTATCTGTTTGTAATACACATATTTTTACCATTTATATAATAAATATATAAGTTAAATTAAATAAATAAACTAAATAAATTATATTATATAATAGTATAAATGAATACAAATCAATTTTTAAATTCAGAATTAATATTTTCGCATCTTGGAGAATTTCAAAAACAAATAGAAAATACAACAAAAGATTACTATGTAATATATGAATTAACTAGTAAAAAAAATGTGGATGATTTAACAGAATTATTAAAAAATCCTGACATAGTAAATTATATTATACAAGCTTATTATGGCCAACCTTTTTATGTTGATATAAATAAAAAAGGTAATCCTTACTATAACAATTCAGGACAATTTATTATTCCAAGTAAAACATGGTGGTTAATGATTACTGGATTTAAATATGGTGCCCGAAAAAATAGTCCAAGAAAATTAGGATTAGTTGCATATGACCCACTTCATCCAAATCCACCGAATTTTATAAGTAATATTTTCTATGATTCATATGCATTTAGTTTAAATCCTATGTACTATGATAATTTAGGTTTTCATATAAATAATATTATTATGAATGAAGAAAATTACCTTCAAAATAATCATGATAATGATTATGTTCCATACAATTATATTAAAGAAGAAGTTTCTTTTAAAAAAAAATCTCCTTCTAAGAAAAAATCTCCTTCCAAAAAGAAATCTCCTTCTAAAAAATAAATTTACGCTGTATCACAACACCCTTTAATACAATTATTTGGAGAACAATCACTATCTTTAGTACATTCTGGTACTAATCCACATTTTAAACATTTCTGATTTATACATAAAGCATTATTTTTATTTCCATTACAATAATCATTTCCATAACAGAAATTTTCTTTTTTTTTTAAATAATTATTTATTAAATAAAAAATAATTAAAATTATTATCAAAATTATAAATTCTGTTAATAAACACATATAAATATACTAAATATTTTTTATATAAAAATATTTAATATATAATAAAAATTATAATTTTAAGATTTATGTTCTTTTATAATTTCATTCCAATATTTTTCAATATTACTATCTTTAGAAAATTTTCTATAAAAATAAGAATCACATTTTTTTATTTTTTCCAAATCATCTTCTACATTTACTATTGTTTTTGGATTTTTTGATATATTATTAAATATTTCTCTTTCTTTTAGTATTTCATTATATTTATTAATATGATTTTTTTCTTGTATTTCATATAAAGATCTAATTTTATCCTTAATTTCTTTTTTTTTCATATTAACATATTCCCAATCATCATAAGTGACTGCAAAATCTCTAACATTCTTTAAAGGATATAAAACAGACAAAAAAAATTCATCTCCAACATGCATATTATGAAAAAATTTTAATTCTTCATATTTTTGAAGTAATAACATAACATGAGTTCTATTTAGACAAAATCTTGCATAATTTTTTAAAAAATATTTAGGAATTATCTTATTTGATGAATTATGAATTGTTTTAGCAATCCTTTCTTCATAATTATATTTACTTATATTCATTTTTTTAATCCATGAACGTGGATCTAATATAGCATTATTATAAAAATTATCAAAGGATTGAATGGGAATACATGATTCTGAAATTGTTACAAATTTATAATTAGTATTATCTTTATATGCTTCTTTAAGTAATTCAATAATTGCTCTTGTAATATATCCCCATGATGTTTCATGTAAATTTTTAATTATGTGTTTTTTTTTCCATGTTACTTTTTCAGGATATTTAGGATGAATATAAATAGTATATTTATCTTTATGTCCTCTAAAATACTTATTCCATATTTTTGGAAAATTAGGATTTTCAAGTATTAAAAAAAGAAATGCTATTTTTTTCATTATAATAAAGTAATATATTTTAATAGTATTTTTCAAATTGAAATATTTATAATATTTTTAATATTTTTATAAAAAATATATAATTATAATATATAAATAAAATGAGTAGTTGGTTGACACAATTAACATCAGCATCAAATGCTGCTACAAAAGGGTATACTACAATAAAACCACAATTCGCATATAAAAATTATAATATTGTTAATTCACAATATGTTCCTACTAATATAGCAAATAATAATACTTTAGTAACAAATCGTAAAGGATTTAATGCACAATTTAAAAGTTCTTTGGGTACTAGTGCAAATACATTATATGAATCTCCATTAGCCTTTGCTTTAGGAAATATTCAAAATAATTATGCTCAATCATTAGCAGTTATTAAAGTAATTGTTGGTTTAGTAAATGATTCTGATAAAAAAAATAAATCTTTTGAATCTATTAAGAAAGACTTAGAAGCAAAAAGAACTCAATTAACTGAAACTGGATTAACTCCTAAAACTATTCAAAAATTTAATGATGAAGTTAATACAATGTTAACAATGTTATATGATACTTCTGTTGCAATTTTAAAAAATAATACTACTATTGCCGAAAATGTAGCTAAATTACAAGTACTTTCTGCTAATGATCCTTTAAATTCTGGAAAACTTTTGAAATTAATAAATAAAAATATTATTTCTGAACATGCAAAATTTACTACATTTTTTAAATCAAATGTTTCAAGTCAAGTAATTTTACCTGGTCCTGTAACAGTTCCTGTCCCAGTTGTTCCTCCTGCTGCTCCTCTTCCTAGTGGTCCAGTTTTTAGCTCTCCAGCACTTGTACCTGGACCCGTTCAAGAAACTGTACATGTACCAGGTCCTGTTACTTCAGGTGGTTCTAAAGGTAAAGGTAAAGCTAAAAAATAAATATTTTTTTATAAATTTATATTATTTAATTAAATATAATTCAATAATATCATACAAACAAGTATAAATAAAAATAATTTTATCTAAAGAAAATATTATTATGAATAATGAAATTATAAATGAATTTTCAGATGAATATATTAAATTAATTAAAAATGAATTTTCAAAAAATAATAAATTAAAAATTACTAATTTTTTAAATAATGAATTTGCAGAAAAAATATTTAAGCATGCATTTTTAGAAAAAAATTGGATTTTAGCAACAGGAATTGATAAAATGAAATATGAAAAAAAAGATAGTAATGAAAATGATAAAATAAATCAACTTCAAATTAAAAATGTAAATAAAGCTTTTGGAAAAAATAGTTTTGCTTATATTTTTTATCGTTCAATGAATAATCAAAATATGTCTTTTATTGAATTTAGTATTCGTAAAACATTAAATTCAGAGGTTTTTATTAATTTTTTAAATAATATTACTGGATTACAATTAACTAAATTAAATACATTGTTTTTATCAAAATATAAATCTGGTAATTTTTTATCACCTCATTCTGATAGAGGTAATGGAACACTAGCATTTGTAATAAATTTAACTAAGTTTTGGAAACCACAATATGGTGGTAATTTGTGTTTTATGAATGAAGATAGAACGCATATCATTGAAACAATTGTTCCAGAATTTAATAGTTTTTTTATATTTCATGTACCTGAAGAAAAAGGTATACCACATTTTGTTTCTCATATTGCACCTAATATAGAACATTCAAGATTTGCAATTACCGGATGGTTTGCATAAAAAATTGATTTTTTATATTTAAAATTTAAAGTATATACTTATTATATTATAAATAAAATGGATGAACACAATATTAGAGACCCAGATTCAGTATTTAAAGATTGTTTAATGGATACAGAAGATACAATAGATGAAGAAATTCAATTAGCATTAAATATATCATTAAATGAGTATAATGAATCATATATAAATAATATTGAAAATGTAAAATCGGAAATTAATAATTTGAATCAAAATATTAATTCAATTGATGAAAATTCTAATTTTAATGAACATTTTAATGAACATCTTAATGAACATTCAGATGAGCATTTTAATGAACATTCAGATGAATATTTTGACCAACAAATTAAACTAGCATTAGAAATATCTCAGAAAGAACATGAAGATGAAATTTTAAGACTTGAAGAAGAAGAAAAGTTATTAAATATTGTAAATCGAAAAAAATCATTAGAATTTTTTTCTAATATAATTAAAAAATTATCATATACGAAAGAAGATATTAAATTAAAAAATAAAATAATGCCTTTATTAGATGAATATTATAGTTTAAATATTGATGTTATTAATCTAGATAAAAATACTTATACTCAATTATATAATATAATTGATTTATATTATTTAATTCCAAATAAAAAAGGTAATATTACAAAAATAACAAAAGAAGAAGATGAACTTATTAGAAGTACTTTTTTGGAAATTAACCAATTTTTATGAAAACAATATTTTATATTTAAAAATATAATTTTATTATTATAAAATGACATTTTATAATAAAATTAAAACAAGTTTTGATTCTTATTTTTCTGTTGAAAATAATTGGTTTTCTACAGGATTCCCTTCAAACCCATCATGGGGTTGGAATAAAGCTTTGCCAAAAAAATCTCTTTATAATATTGGAATGGATCATACAGCAAACGCTTTTATGTTAAATCTAGTTGAACTAGTTCATTGGACTCCTATTATTCCTGCATTTTTAATGGCACAGTCTATACTATCTAATAGTGATAAATGGACTGCTTATTTTGATAATGATCAGCAAAGAACGCTTTTATTTCTTCTTTCTCCAATTATTGCATTTTTCGGTGGTCTTCCAGGTATTATGATGCATACATATGAAGGTTGGCAGGTAGCTCCTTTTGATAGTCCATTAAGAGGAGAATTTGAGAGTACTAATGTAGTTGTTTCCGATAAAAATAATCAGTGGTTAAGAATTGTAGCTTACTTTTTCATTTTTAATATGCAATATATTGGATTACAGGCATTTTCATACTCTGTTTTGGGTCCAACTTATTTTTATGGTTCTTTAAAATTTTTATCAATAATGGGTTTTTTTATTGGTTATTTAGGTAATCAAGATTATAAAGCTACTTTTAATTTTAAATGGAAAGAAACAGCAGGTGGTTCAACCTTTCCTCTAGCATGGACTACATTAGTACCATTTATATTATCAGCATCATTAAATATGTATGCATTTTCAGATTTAGGTCTTTTAGTATTTCCAGGTTATTTTTCTCTAATTAATTCTTTAACTCCACCACTCTTAATTGCATTAGGTGGTATTATTGAAGGTTTATTTGCAGAAACAGTGTTTGACCAAAAAATACATGCATTCGCAGTAATTCTTTTTAATGCAGGTTTTTGGCTTGAACTTAATATGATAAAAAAAGGTGGTAATATACTTTCATGTAATTAAACATATGTTCGACAAACAATATATAATTTACTTACATAATGTATTTATGTATTAAATTTCTTATACACTCAATAAAATTTATCTTAATATTATTTGGAATTATTATAAAAATAATAATTATAATAAAATAAAATGACATTAAATAATTAAATATTTTATTTATTTTTTCACTAGCAATAGTTTTATCATAATCACTGTTTTTATACATTAAATCTGTTCCAATATATAATCCGTATGGAATTAATAAAAAATATGGAAATGCATAAACAATTGTTGTATCATTATAATTTAATAGTAGTGTTGATAATAACCATATTAAATGTATTCCACCTATACAAATAAATGAATATACTTTTATCCAGATTTCATTATTTATTTCATCATATAATTTGTGTTTAAATTTTTTTAAATCAATCTTGAATAAATATAAAATAAATCCGGATAATATAAAACTTAATAAATATATAATATTATTCATATTAACTAATATATGTTTAGAAATAAATATACATAAAAATATTCTAATAAATAACTTATAATTTCTACATATTTAATATTTTTTCTTCACTAATACCTAATTTTCTAAATATTGATATTAACATTCTTACATCTGATTCTGCTCTATGAATAACTGGAATAAAATTAAATAAATGCATAAATATATCCGATAAACTCTTATTTGTTACAGGATTATTTAAAAATAATCTTATTATCATTCTACTATCCAAAAATTTACATTTATTATAATCCAAAATTTTACTATCTGTCATTATTTTATGATCAAAACTATTTCCATTATGCGCAATGAAAATAGGTTTATTACAACAAAATAGTATAGTATTCATTTCTTTCTTGAAATCTTCTATACTATTACCATTTGCAAATACCATTTCTTTATTTATTCCAGTTATTCTAGTTACTTCAAAAGGTATAAATGGAACATTAACTGGTTTTAGTAAACCACTAGATGGTATTATTCCGGTTGAGTATTCTTCAAAATGACGTTCTATAATATCAATTTTTTTATTAGAATATGCTAATCCAGTTGTTTCTAAATCATAAATAAAAATCATATTTTCTATTTTTTTATTAATTGATTTTGATAATATTTTTAATATTTTAAAAATATCTAAATCAACTTTATTTAATTTTATTATATATTTATATCCTAAATAAAAATTCCATAATTCAATTTCATAGTCTTGTTTAAATCCTGGATCAATTATATGTTGATAAATAAATACTTGTAATATATGTTTTATATTAAGATTATTTGAAAATTTAATATCAACTATTTTTCTTAAATCTTCATTATCTATATACAAATCTAATTCTCCAACTATTGCCAATTTAGGATGTTTAAATGTTGGATGAAAACTATATTTTTCATTATTTTCTTCTGCATATTTTATAACAGAATGAATATAAAAATCTAAATCTTTTAATTCTTCGTCAAAATCAACATTCCATAAATATGCTGTTTCATTATTATTTTGATAATAAAATATTGTTATTTTAAATATATAATTTATTAAAGATTCTTTTATTTCTATTCCACTTTCTAAACATTCAATATATATTAATAGATCTTTTTTAGAGTAGTTTATTACATCATTTTCCACATTTAAATAGAACTCTTTATTATAATTATAATTTAGTGTTTCACATAAATAAGAATAAAGATCTTCTTCATTTTTACCAAATGTATTTTTGATATCATTTAAATCAACTAATTTAATAATATCCTTTATAAATGGACATCTTATTTTTAATGCTTTATATCCATATATATACTTTTTTGGGATGATTATTGTATTATAAATTATTTTCTTTAATTTTATTATAAAATCTGCAACAATATTAAATTTCTTATTATAATAATAATTAAATATATTTTCAATAAACATTCCGTATAATGCACAGTAACTTTTATAATTTTTAATAGATGACATTGGTGATTCAAATATTTTAACTGAATCAACAGTATATTTAAATGAATTTTCTAAATTAAATAATAATTCATCGTCCAGATGTTTTTTTGAATTAATTATTTCCGTAACTGTATGATAACAAGGAATAATTTCTTCTTTAAATTTTAATTCTTTAAATGTTGGTTTATAATTCTCAATAATATAGGAATCTTCAGGAGTATTTCTTAATTCATTCCAAGGAATTTTATTTTTATCAACATATATATTTAAATCATATTCTGCTCTACTTAATCCAACATACCATAAATATTTAAATTCTTTATATTTATCTTCAGTAGGTATTATTCCAAAAGTACTTGTATGAAAATTTATTAAAAATACTTGTTGAAATTCTAATCCTTTTGAACCGTGTATAGTAAATAAATTTATACTATCTTTTTCTTTTTTATATTCATTTAATATTGTTTCTTCATTATTACTATCTTCATAATGTTTAATATATTTTATATTATATTGATTTAAGAGATTTGTAAATAATGATAATCCTATATTTGTATAAGAATCAAATGTTGGTTTTGATTTTTTAACGGGACCTATTATTGCAATTTCTTCTTTTGGAAATGGTGATTTTAAAATTTTATTAGTAATGTCTTGAATAACTTCATCAACCGAACCAATAAATAATATTGGTTTTTTATTGAATATATCTTTTTCACTTTTTGTAGAAATCATTTTATTTGTTAATTTATCCCATGGACGAAAATAATTAATAAAATTAACAATATAGGGTGTTGAACGATAATTTTTAATTAATTTAAAATTTTTACCAGGATGATTTATTAAATATTGGTCACTTCCATTTTGAAATTGATAAATATTTTGATTGGGGTCTCCAATGAGAATAATAAAGCAATTTGTTATTTTTTGGATTTTTAATATAAGTTGATATTGAATATAAGAAATATCTTGTGCTTCATCAACAAAAATAACTTTTAATTTATAAAATTCATCCATACAAAGTATAGAATCTTTATTGTCTTCAATTAAATCTAAGGAGGAAATAATGACTGTATCTTGAGAAGAAGATTTTTTATCTAAAACTTTATATACTATTTTACCTGCGAGAGAATGTAATGTTTTAATATTTTTGCTAGTAAAATAGCGTTTATTTTGTTTTTTACCTTTTTCTAAAAAATCATTACATGCTCGACGACTAAATGTTAATATAAGAAAATTATTATTAAATTTAAAATCATTATTTTTATAATGATGTATTATTTTTCCAATAATGGATTGCGTTTTACCACCACCTGGTATTCCTAATAATTTACAATCTTCAAGTTGGTTATTTATAAATTCTAATTGTTCTTCGTTATAATCAATTTTATAATTATTTATAATATCTAATTCATTAATAGTTGTTTTTATTTCGTTATTTGAAAATAATACAAATTTATCCATGTTATTTTAAATAAGAAATTATTTTAAATAAGAAATTATTTTAAATAAGAAATTATTTTAAATAAGAAATTATTTTAAATAAGAAATTATTTTAATTAAGAAATTATTTTAAATATTTTTTCTTTTAATATAATATATAAATGGCGACAACTCAAAAAGAATATTTTTTTAATACGTTTAATTCTACAGCAACTCGTGACACCCATGATTACAATATGTATTATGACCGAATTAATGATAAAGTATATATTACACTTCAAAATGATAATGGAACAGATAGGTTATATGAACTTTCAACATATAAAGATAATATGGGAGTATTTATAATTAATACTATATTAACTCAAGCATTAATAAATAGAAATATTAAAGGTGGTCTTATTAATGAAGGTATATCTAGAGATAGAGTTTATTTATTTGATAGACCTATTGCACTTTATAAGGGTAAAAAAACAAAATTTACTGATTATGCTATTAATCAAGTTCCAAAAAAATTGGACGTTCTTTACGTAAAATTTAATAATGATGATAAATACTATGATATAACTGATCCTAATATACAGTTAGTTTTTGAAAAAAATAAAAATAGTATAAATAGTTTATTAAGTTTAATTGTAAAAGAAAATACTAATTATCAACTTAAAAGCAATCCATCTATTAGAGGTAAAATAATATCTTCTGTATATGGTAATAAAGTACTATATAAAATTAAAGATAGTAAAGGTGGTCCTGATCGTGGTCCTTATGATGAATCATCAATTGAGAAAGTTAATTACTCGAAAGTTAAAGCAGATAATATTCCTCGTAGTATTTTAGGTTATGAAACTAGTAGTGGATTAAAAACTCGTGGTATTATAAAAAGTAAATATAAACCGGGAGATAAAGTTTTTATAAAAGCTAGAGGTAACACAGAAATTTATACAATTGATAGTATAGAAGGTATTGATAGTAGATTAATATTAAGGGGTGAAAACGGAATACTAAGTGGGGCAGTTACATATGATTCAGATATAGAACGTGTTAAAATTACAGATACGAACTATGTTAAAATTTTAAATCCAAATGGAACCTATAAAAAAGTACCAAATGGAACTAAAAATAGCGTTCATAGAGTTATTAAAGTTAAAAAACCTTATTGGAGCGGACCTACTTTATATGCATTAAATCATAATGCTGATTATCCTGCAAATAAATTAGAATTAATAAATATAGAAGATGTAACTAATGAAAATAGACAACAAGAATTAAATAGAGAAAAAGCTAAATTAAATAGAGAAAAAGCTAAAGGTATTACAAAAAATATACCTATAAAAGTCGGTGATGAATTTCTAGTAGGTGTTATTAGAAGAAAAATAAAACAAATACCAGGTATGTTTGGAGGTCCATATAAATTTACAGGTATTAGTAAGGAATTCACTAAACCTGAAATATTAGATTTAAAAAGATTATAATCATTATATAAAAGTTTAAAATTCTAATTTTTATATGTCAATATATTTTTATAAATAATAATTATTTTGACTATACAATCAGTTATAATTAAAAAATTATTTATTTAATTTTTTCTAAAATAAATCATATTATGAAAAAAAACTTTG
>Ga0114960_10002375_pt1 | contig 14782 bp, 9 predicted proteins | sample C_130625_MF_Meta_FD_92637 | JGI IMG/M metagenome (GOLD analysis project Ga0114960, IMG submission 92637) | Freshwater microbial communities from Lake Croche, Canada to study carbon cycling - C_130625_MF_MetaG | ecosystem: Environmental > Aquatic > Freshwater > Lake | place: Lake Croche, Canada... | reverse complement strand
CGCCAAGCCTTTAAGTTGATGTACCGCACTAAGGCCTCTTGGCTTAAATTGGCAGCGGCCGGGCCTGGTGCTTGAGACTTGCGGCTTCGTTTCTCAGCTTTCTGACTCACAGATTCTCGAAGTAACACGCTGATTTCGCCGCGCAATACCGCCCGGGAACCCTCGGTCAATTGCAGCGTGTTAAAGACTTGGCCCTGCACATTCAAAGCGCCCATGGCAATGAGTTGTCTTAAAACACCACGCAATTGGACTTCGCTGAAATTGGCCCCGATGCCAAAAGTACTGAGCTTTGCGTGGCCATATTGCGACACTTTTTCGGTTGCTTTGCCGCGCACGATGTCCATGATGTGGCCAGAGCCAAACGAAAAACCACTGTGTTGTTCGGCACGAAAAACAGTGGAAAGTAATTTGCGAGCGGCATCGGTGCCATCCCAAACAGCGGGTGGATTCAAGCAGTTGTCGCAATTGCCACAAGGCGCGCTGGCTTCGTCAAAATAAGACAAAAGCCGAACACGCCGGCAGTCTGTGGCTTCGGCCAGCGCCAACAAGGCATCGAGTTTGCCGCGCATGACCTGCTTGAAAGTTTCTTCGGCAGGGCTTTCATCAATCATGCGCCGCTGGTTGACGACGTCTTGCAGGCCATAGGCCATCCAAGCATTGGCACGCAAGCCGTCGCGCCCGGCACGGCCCGTTTCTTGGTAATAGCCTTCGATGTTTTTGGGCATGTCCAGATGCGCAACAAATCGAACATCGGGTTTGTCAATGCCCATGCCAAAAGCAATGGTGGCGACCATGACAACGCCTTCATCCCGCAAAAAGCGGTCTTGATGTTTTTGCCGAATGGCCGAGTCTAAGCCGGCGTGGTAGGGCAGTGCATCAATGCCAGTTTGAGCCAACATTTCGGCCACCTCTTTAACGCGTTTGCGCGACTGACAATAGACCACACCCGCTTCGCCTTCATGCTCGCGTTCAATGAACCGAAGCAATTGCGCCGAGGCATCTTTTTTCTCAACAATGGTGTACCGAATGTTGGGCCGATCAAAGCTGCTGATGAAAAGCTGGGCGTCTTCAAGCTGAAGACGCTCAATGATGTCGGCACGGGTCAAGGCATCGGCTGTGGCCGTGAGCGCTACCCGCGGCACATCTGGAAATCGCTCGTGCAAAACGGTGAGACTTCGGTATTCCGGCCGAAAATCGTGGCCCCATTGGCTGACGCAATGGGCTTCATCAATGGCAAACAAACTTAAAGAACCTTGCGCATAAAGCGCATCCAACTGCGCTAAAAACCGAGGCGTGTTAATGCGCTCTGGCGCTGCATAAAGCAAAGTAACTTCACCCCGGCGCAAGCGCAGCTCAATGTTTTGTGTTTCTTCGGGTGAGAGCGTGGAATTTAAAAAGGCAGCACTGACGCCCGCCTCATGCAAGGCACCAACTTGGTCGTGCATGAGAGCAATGAGGGGTGACACCACAATGGTGATGCCCTGCCCAGCGCTTTGCCTGGCAATGGCCGGTATTTGATAACACAAGCTTTTGCCGCCGCCTGTGGGCATGAGTACCAAGGCGTCGTGGCCGCTGGTGACATGCTCGATGATGGCTTGCTGTGGGCCTCTGAAAGACTCATAGCCAAAAACCTCGCTGAGGACACTCAGAATGTGGGTGGACGGTTTCAGAATGGCAAAGGTTGGCACGATGCCTATTGTCCACCATGTCAAACGGCTATCTTGGAGCGAGCTTCATTTATCAGTCAATGCAAGCTCGCCAAGCACGGTGAGCATTTTTCAAGACGTCTTGAATTGAGTGGCTTTGATCACGCTGGTCCAACGGACCACTTCCTCTGCAATGAACTTTTCAGGGTCGGACAAAGTGATGGGATCAGCGCCTGCTTTTTCAAGATCGAGCAAGAAGCCAGGATCGTTTCTAACTTTGATGTGTGTTGCCCGCAAAAACTCAAGAACATCGCGCGAAAGGCCTGCAGGCGAGAAGACGGCGTTGAAAACCTGAACGCGCATGTCTGGCACGCCGGCTTCTACCGAGGTGGGAATATCGGGCGCAGCTTTCAGTCGAGCTTCGCTGTTGACACCCAAAATACGCGCACGACCGGCACGGTGTTGTGCAAGGACGGCTGAGGACATGATGGGGGTGATCATGGGAACGTGCCCTGCAACCAAATCTTGCATGGCAGGGCCGCCGCCTTTGTAAGGCACGTGCTGAACATCCAATTTGCCGGCTTGGAGCTTTAAAAGCTCGCCGGTTAAGTTGGTAATGGTTCCCGGTCCTGCAGAACCGTAGGCGTATTTGCCAGGATTGGCCTTGATCAAACTGATCAACTCTTTCAAATTGTTGGCGGGCACACTGGGATTGACCACGATGCAGGTCGGATTGATGCTGACCATGCCGACCAAACTGAAATCTTTGATGGCGTCGTAGCTTGTGGTGCCAGATGCCAAGGGGTTGATGATTTGGGTGGAGGATGTGCCTAAAAGGAGGGTGTAACCGTCAGCTTTGGCCCTAGAGGCCTCGGCGGCTCCGATGGCGCCGCCTGCGCCGGCTTTGTTGTCAACAACAAAGTTAGCGCCGGTGTGTGCCATGGCATATTTAACCCACAAACGACCAATGATGTCGCCATCGCCAGCGGGTGCGAAAGGCACAATGACGCGGATGGGACGCTCAGGGTATTTGGACTGCGCAAGCGTTGTTTGAGAGGCCAGACCAGACAAAAGCGCGGAGCCACTGAGGGCTAAAAAATGACGTTTTTTCATGTCTCGAATATAGAGACAATGCCTCACCCCATCAATTGGGTGAAGGCCTAATTGTGACGAATTCTCATGAGTCTGTTTGATTTTCTACAATAGCGCCATGAAAGACCTGAACTACACCCGCGCCAAAGCGTTGCCAGCCATTCTGGAAAAACGCATTGCCATTCTCGATGGCGCCATGGGCACCATGATTCAGCGCTTTAAATTGAGCGAGGCCGATTATCGCGGTGAGCGATTCAAAGACTTTCCCAAAGACATCAAGGGCAACAACGAATTGCTCAGCCTGACACGTCCTTATGTGATTCGCGATATTCACGAAGGCTACTTGGCGGCTGGCGCCGACATGATTGAAACCAACACCTTTGGTGCCACCACCATTGCGCAAGCCGACTATGACATGGCCGACTTGGCCATTGAAATGAACCATGCTTCGGCTGCATTGGCTTGTGCAGCCTGCGACAAGTTTTCAACGCCCGACAAACCACGTTATGCCTTGGGCGCCTTGGGCCCCACCCCCAAGACCGCCAGCATCAGCCCCGATGTGAACGACCCTGGTGCGCGCAATGTGGACTTTGAAACTTTGAGAAAAGCCTATTACGAACAAACACAAGCCTTGGTAGAAGGCGGCGTGGACGTGTTGTTGGTGGAAACCATCTTTGACACACTCAATGCCAAAGCCGCGCTGTTTGCCATCGAAGAATATTTTGAAGCCAGTGGTGAGCGCTTGCCCCTGATCATCAGCGGCACCGTGACCGATGCTTCGGGCCGCATCTTGAGCGGCCAAACCGTCACCGCGTTTTGGCACAGCGTGCGCCATGCGCGGCCCTTGGCCATTGGCTTGAACTGTGCATTGGGCGCAACCTTGATGCGCCCCTACATTCAAGAGTTGGCCAAAGTGGCGGACGATACCTTCATCAGCTGCTACCCCAACGCCGGCTTGCCCAACCCCATGAGCGACACTGGCTTTGATGAAACGCCCGAGGTCACCAGCCGGCTGTTGCATGAATTTGCAGCAGAGGGCTTGGTGAACATTGTGGGCGGGTGCTGCGGTACCACGCCGGATCACATTGGCGCAATTCAAAAGGCAGTCGGGCCCCTTGCTCCAAGGGGATTGCATGTTTGGGCGTTTTACAAAGAAGCCGCGTGAACAAATTGATTTAGCCAGTTAAAATACGCACATTCCCAAGGAGCGTTGCAGCCCGCCAGCCATTTCGGCCGCGGGTCAGGCTTGGGGCTCAATGTGGGGCTTGGCCCCCTTCCTATTGCAAACCACGCTCACCTGCGATCCAAGGGGTGAGTTTTGTTGTCTGTTTCCGTTTCTAATGCTGTCTCTCCACTGAAGCTGTCTGGTCTAGAGCCCGTCTCGATTGGTGCCGACGCTTTGTTTGTGAACATTGGTGAGCGCACCAACGTCACGGGCTCCAAAGCTTTTGCTCGCATGATTTTGAATGGCGAGTACGAGCAAGCTTTGGCAGTGGCCCGTCAGCAAGTTGAAAACGGCGCGCAGATCATTGACATCAACATGGACGAAGCCATGTTGGACAGCCAAGTGGCCATGGTTCGGTTCTTGAACCTCATTGCTTCTGAGCCCGACATTTCCCGCGTTCCCATCATGATCGACTCTTCCAAATGGAGTGTCATTGAAGCAGGTTTGCGCTGCATTCAAGGCAAGGGCATCGTCAATTCCATCAGTATGAAAGAAGGCGTTGAAGGCTTCAAGCAGCAAGCACTTTTAGTCAAACGCTATGGCGCTGCAGCGGTGATCATGGCGTTTGATGAAAAAGGCCAAGCTGATACCTACCAACGCAAGATTGAAATTTGCGAACGCGCCTACCGTGTGTTGGTAGACGAGGTGGACTTTCCGCCTGAAGACATCATTTTTGACCCCAACATTTTTGCCATTGCCACCGGCATTGAAGAGCACAACAACTACGCCGTCGATTTCATTGAAGCTACGCGCTGGATCAAACAGAATTTGCCAGGTGCCAAGGTATCTGGCGGTGTGTCCAATGTGTCTTTTAGTTTTCGCGGCAACGACCCCGTGCGCGAAGCCATTCACACGGTATTTTTGTACCACGCCATTCAAGCGGGCATGGACATGGGCATTGTCAATGCGGGCATGGTGGGTGTGTACGACGAACTCGAACCCGACTTGCGTGAACGTGTAGAAGACGTGGTCTTGAACCGCCGCCCTGATGCGGGCGAGCGTTTGGTAGAAGTGGCCGAGAACGCCAAAGGCGCAGCCAAAGACGACTCCCAAAAGTTGGCTTGGCGCGGCACATCTGATGCACCTGTTACCGTGTCGGCACGCTTGTCTCATGCCTTAGTGCATGGTATTACCGACTTCATTACCGAAGACACTGAAGAGGCGTACCAAGAAATTCTGGCCAAGAACGGTCGGCCTTTGCATGTGATCGAAGGCCCGCTCATGGACGGCATGAACGTGGTGGGCGATTTGTTTGGCCAAGGCAAGATGTTCTTGCCGCAGGTGGTGAAGTCTGCGCGCGTCATGAAGCAAGCCGTGGCGCATTTAGTGCCCTACATTGAAGAAGAAAAACGCCAACAAGAAGCCGCGGGCCAAGACGTGAAATCCAAGGGCAAAATTGTGATTGCCACCGTGAAGGGCGACGTGCACGACATTGGCAAAAACATTGTGACGGTGGTGCTTCAGTGCAACAACTTTGATGTGGTCAACATGGGCGTGATGGTGCCGTGTCACGAAATTTTGGCCAAGGCCAAAGAAGAAAACGCCGACATCATTGGCTTGTCAGGTCTTATCACCCCCAGCTTGGAAGAGATGCAGTACGTGGCCAGTGAAATGCAAAAAGATGCGCATTTTCGCTTGCGCAAAATGCCCTTGCTGATTGGCGGTGCCACCACCAGCCGTGTGCACACCGCCGTCAAAATTGCACCACACTACGAAGGCCCTGTGGTCTATGTGCCTGATGCATCGCGCAGTGTGAGTGTGGCGCAAGGCTTGTTGTCTGACCACGCAGCCACTTACATTGACGAGCTCAACGCCGATTACGCCAAAGTGCGTGAAATGCACGCCAACAAAAAACAAACGCCCATGTGGCCCTTGGCCAAAGCGCGTGGCAATAAAGCAGCAGTTGACTGGCTTGCGTTCAAATCACCCACACCCAAATTCATTGGCCGCCGCGTGTTCAAAAACTTTGACTTGGCCGAATTGGCGCGCTACATCGACTGGGGCCCCTTCTTCCAAACTTGGGATTTGGCCGGACCTTACCCCGCCATTTTGAAAGACGAAGTGGTGGGCGTTGAAGCGCAAAAAGTTTTCAACGATGCGCAAAAGATGTTGCAAAAAATCATTGAAGGCCGCTGGATCACAGCGCATGGCGTGATGGGCTTGTACCCTGCCAACAGCGTGAACCACGATGACATTGCCTTGTACGCCGATGAGGCGCGTGAAACACCCGTGCTCACTTGGCATGGCCTGCGCCAACAAACAGAAAAACAAGCCGGTAAACCCAGCCGATGTTTGGCTGATTTTGTGGCGCCACATCTGGATGCACAAGGCAAACCCACTCAGTTCAAAGACTATGTGGGTGTGTTTGCTGTTACTGCCGGCATCGGCGTAGAAAAGCGCGAGCAAGCTTTTGAGGCTGCGCACGATGACTACAGTGCCATCATGCTCAAAGCCTTGGCCGACCGATTTGCAGAAGCCTTTGCGGAATGCATGCACGAGCGCGTGCGCAAAGATTTGTGGGGCTATGCCGCCAAAGAAAATTCTTTACTTGAAGCCTTGGTTGCAGAAAAATACCAAGGCATTCGCCCTGCACCAGGCTACCCCGCTTGCCCCGACCATTCTGTGAAAAAACAAATGTTCAATCTCTTGCAGTGTGAAGACATTGGCATGGGCCTCACTGAAAGCTTGGCCATGACACCTGCCGCCAGCGTGTCGGGTTTTTACCTCAGCCACCCGGACAGCCAATACTTCAATGTGGGCAAAGTGGGCGAAGACCAAGTGCATGATTTGGCCAAGCGACAGAATTTAAAAGTGACGGACATTCAGCGTTTGTTGGCGCCCAATTTGTAAGCGCTCATTTGCGCCCACCACAAACACGCGACACCCAAAACGCCAGCCAACAAAAGCCAGCGCAAGCCGTGTGTGTAGCCCACCTCGGGCGTCCACATCAAACCCAAAGCAAAGGGCGCTACCGCGCGGCCCAGGGCCAGTGGCACACCCAGCACACCATTGAGTTGGCCCACGTGTTCCCGACTCACATATTGCGCCATGGCCGTGCCTTTTACGATGGTGTTCAGGCCGTTGCCTAAGCCATAAAAGGTGACAAACATCAAAGCGGCCCAAGGCGCCAAACCGCCCGCCACCAAAAACAACAAACCCAAAGGCACCAAACAAGGAATCCATTTGTTGGCGGCATGAACATCTAAATGTTTTTCAAAGACAAACAGCAAAAACCGACCTAAGACTTGAATGGCACCAATCGAGGCCGGAATGGCAATGACCCAAGCAGGAGACAACTGTGCCTCTTCCAGAAGGCTCACCATGTGAGCAGGCAGGGCTGAACTCACAAGCGCCGTCATCAACATGAAACCCGCCAGCAACCAAAATGGCGCGCTTTTTAAGTGAACCTTGATGGCGTCAGAGGGCCCTTGTGGGGGTTGTATCTCTGCAGAGGTCGGCGTCTGAATTGCATTTTCAGGATCAGGATTCACGCTCATTTTTTTCTTGGCACCGCGCAACAACCAAGCGTGCAATGGCCAACAGATCAGCCATTGAAACAGCGCCAAAACCCACAAGGCATGCCGCCAACCCAAAGATTGAATCAACCAAGATGACAGCGGAATGAACACCGTACTGGCCAGCCCCCCTAAAAACGTCATGATGATGATGGCTCGCCTGAAGTCATTTGGAAATCTGCGGGTAACTATGGCAAACACAGGGGCATACAGTGTGGCCGACATGCCTAAACCCAATGCCAACCACACGCCATAAAACCCAGCCAAGGAGTCGATGAAACTGTGGGCAAACAAACAAGCGCCCACCCACACAGAACCCCATGTCATCACGCGTCGTTCATGGCCTCGATCAATCAGTCGACCTATTGGGTAAGCCATGAGGCCATCGGCCAACAAGGCCAAGCTAAAACCCAGTGAGGCTTCAGCGCGACTGAAACCAAATTCGCGCTCGACGGGTCCCATGACCAAAGAGAAGGTGTAAAACACACTTCCCCATGTAATGAGTTGCGCCCAAGACAGCCATACCGCGAAAGGGCCGAGTGCGGGGGCCTGGGTGCTGATTTGGGTGAGGTCCCAATAGGGCCGATATGTGCGCATAGCCAGATTATCAATGCCCTGCAACGGGCCTTCTGTATTGCACGGCCTCGGCGATGTGCGCCGTTTCAATGTTGGCACTCTGTGCTAAATCTGCAATGGTTCTTGCAATTTTTAAAACGCGGTGTGAACTGCGGCCGCTCCATCCAAAATGCGATGCAACTTGGGTGATGTAAGCCAAGGCATCTTGCCTCAAGGTCGCGTGTTTGTCCAAGGTGGCGCCGCTCAAAGCTTGGTTGCTGCAGCCTTGCCTTTGCGTCGCTAACAAGCGTGCGTGATGGCATCGCTTTTTGAGGACGGCAGTGCTTTCGCCAGCGGGAGCGTTAATGAGCAAGGCAGCGTTTTGGCCAGGGACCTCGATGTGCAAATCAATGCGGTCTAAGAGGGGGCCACTTACTTTGCTGCTGTAGCGGTGCACTTGATCTGGTGTGCAGCGACACACAGGGCCGCTTTGGCCAGGACTTCTGGCGTGTCCTGCATAGCCACAGGGGCAGGGGTTCATGGCGGCAATCAATTGAAACCGAGCTGGAAACTCTGCGCTTTGCGCGGAGCGAGAGATGGTGACGCAGCCCGACTCCATGGGCTCACGCAATGCCTCCAAAGCCGCTCTGGGAAACTCTGGCAGCTCGTCTAAAAATAAAACGCCATGGTGAGCCAAAGAAATTTCTCCCGGCCTAGGCGGTGATCCACCACCGACCAAGGCCACGGCACTGGCAGAGTGGTGTGGCTGGCGTGTGGCCCTTACCAACCATTGCGACAATTGAAAGCGCCCTGCCAAACTGGCCACAGACGCGGCCTCCAAAGCTTCTTGCACGCTAAGCGGCGGTAAGAGTCCCGCAAATCTGAGCGCCAACATGGACTTGCCTGAACCAGGCGGCCCCACCATCAAAAGGCTGTGACCGCCCGCCGCGGCAATTTCAAGGGCACGTTTGGCACCAGCTTGGCCCTTAACGTCGGCCAAGTCTGCATAGGAGGTCTCGGTATTCAAAAGCGGACTTGGTGCGTGGCTCATTCGCGACCAACCATCCGGGTTGGTGGGTGACTGCGCTGCAGCCATTTGGCCTGCCAAACAAAACTGATCGGCCACATCGCGCAAATGGCGTGCTCTGTAAACCTTTGCATCAGGCACCAAAGCGGCTTCTTCGGCGCTGCCAGGCGGCAATACCAAAGCATGTGCTTTGGCCTGTTGGTACAAAGCCAATCCCATGACCAAAGCGCCTCGGACCGGTCGCAAGGCCCCCGACAGAGATAACTCTCCAGCAAATTCGTATTCATTGAAGCGGGCCCCATCTATTTGACCGCTGGCCGCCAAGATGCCCAAGGCAATGGGCAAATCAAACCGGCCAGAGTCTTTGGGCAAGTCGGCGGGTGCCAAGTTGACCGTGATGCGCTGATTGCTTGGAAACTCAAAACCTGAGTTTTGAAGCGCAGAGCGAACGCGTTCCCGGGCCTCTTTTACTTCGACATCTGCCAGGCCGACCAAGCTAAAGCTGGGCAAACCATTGGCCAGGTGCACTTCGACCGTGACAGAAGGCGCTTGAAGACCTAGCAAAGCCCGACTTTGCACCAAAGATAAACGCATACTTGCTCCGCGCACCAAACGGGTGCAATATCTGTCAGATTTTTTATAACTCAGACCTAGGGGGGTGCAATTGGCATTGGAACACCTGTGCCGCAAAAAAACCATTTCAGAGTGATGACAATGACTTGCACTGATGCAGTGCAGCATTGGCATGCTAAATGCTTAAAAACACCAGTCTCATTTTCATTCAATAGGAACTTCTCATGAAAAAAATCGTTACCCCCCTGATGTTGGCCATGTCTTTGGCAATTGCTGGAAATGCATTCGCTCAAGCAGCACCCGCTGCCCCCGCAGAGCCAGAATCAACTTTGTCGTTCAATGTGGGCGGTTTCAATGAATACCGCTACCGCGGCATTTCACAAAGCCGTATCGACCCCGCATTGCAAGGCGGTGCAGATTACGCCGATAAGAGCGGTGCCTATGTTGGCATTTGGGGCTCTAGCATCAAGTGGATCAAAGACGCTGGCGGCAAGGCCAATGCCGAAGTTGACTACTACGGCGGCTACAAATTCACCGTCAGTGAAGTGGGTTATGACATTGGTTTCCTGCACTACGAGTATTCTGGCAATGCACTGAAGCCTAGCGCCAACACCAATGAGTTGTACGGTGCCGTCACCATGGGCCCCGCCACTTTGAAGTACTCACAAAGCACTGGCAACTTGTTCGGCTTTGCCAATAGCAAGGGCAGCTCTTACGTTGACCTCACTGCCACATTCGACTTGGGCGAAGGCTATTCATTCACCCCCCACCTCGGTTATCAAAGTGTGAAGGGTGCTGGCAACGGCATTTACGCCTACACAGATACTGCGCTGACATTGGGCAAAGATTTGGGCAATGGCTTGGCTGCATCTGCCGCCGTCATTGGGACCAACGCCAAAGCAGGTTCGTACATTTATACCGCCGGTAAAACTGTGACGCAGCTGGGCAAATCAGGCTTGGTTGTTGGCCTGAAATACAGCTTCTAATTTTTTTTGTATTACCAAGGAACCATCATGAAACTGGTGACCGCCATCATTAAACCCTTCAAGCTGGATGAAGTGCGTGAAGCACTCTCCGCCATCGGCGTCCAAGGCATTACTGTGACCGAAGTCAAAGGCTTTGGCCGTCAAAAGGGTCACACCGAGTTGTATCGGGGTGCTGAATACGTGGTTGATTTCTTGCCCAAGGTCAAGATTGAAGCTGCTGTTTCAACCGACCAAGTTGAACGAGTCATCGAGGCAATTGAAGCCGGTGCACGCACCGGCAAAATTGGCGATGGCAAAGTGTTTGTTTACGACTTGGAACAAGTTGTGCGCATTCGTACCGGTGAAACTGGGGCTGAAGCCCTTTGATGCCCCAGAAAGAGAGAACAGAATGAAAAAAATACTTGCCTCCCTCGCGTTGGGATTAACCTTGTGCTTTGGCGGTGCTGCATTTGCACAAACCGCTCCCTCAGCAGAAGCCAAAGTTGAAGCCAAGGCTGAAGCAAAAGCTGAAGCTGCTGCACCTGCAACGGCCCCTGCTGCTGCACCCGCTGCGGCAGAAGCTGCCCCTGCCATTGTTCCTAACAAAGGCGACACAGCTTGGATGATGGTTTCCACCATCTTGGTCATCATGATGGTGGTGCCTGGCTTGGCTTTGTTCTACGGCGGTCTGGTTCGCAGCAAGAACATGTTGTCTGTGCTGATGCAAGTCATGGTCACGTTCTCGTTGATCACCGTCTTGTGGTTTATCTACGGATACAGCTTGGCTTTTACCGAAGGCAATGCCTACATTGGCGGACTTGACCGCTTGTTCATGAACGGCATTTGGGACAACGCTGCCGGCACATTTGCAAATGCAGCCACCTTCAGCAAAGGCGTGGCCATTCCTGAAATTACCTTCGCAGGCTTCCAAGCCACTTTCGCTGGCATCACTTGCGCCTTGATCGTGGGTGCATTTGCTGAGCGCATCAAGTTCTCCGCAGTTTTGATCTTCATGACTTTGTGGTTCACTTTCAGCTACTTGCCAATCGCTCACATGGTTTGGTTCTGGATGGGCCCTGACGCCTACATAGCGAAAGAAGTTGTCGACGAAATGAATGGCAAAGCCGGCATGATCTGGCAGTGGGGTGCACTTGACTTCGCTGGCGGTACCGTGGTTCACATCAACGCTGCGGTGGCTGGTTTGGTCGGTGCCTTCATGGTTGGCAAGCGAATTGGTTATGGCCGTGAAGCCATGACACCTCACTCTTTGACATTGACCATGGTCGGTGCCTCCTTGTTGTGGGTGGGCTGGTTCGGTTTTAACGCTGGCTCTGCTTTGGAAGCCAACGGTTTTGCAGCACTTGCTTTCGTGAACACTTTGTTGGCCACGGCAGCCGCAGTGTTGGCCTGGTGTGTGGGTGAAGCCCTGATGCGCGGCAAAGCTTCTATGCTGGGCGCAGCCTCTGGTGCTGTGGCTGGTTTGGTGGCCATTACGCCAGCAGCCGGTAACGTCGGTATCGGCGGCGGCTTGGTGATTGGCATTGTTGCTGGCTTTGCATGCTTGTGGGGCGTTAACGGCCTCAAGAAAATGCTGGGCGCAGACGACACATTGGACGTCTTCGGCGTGCACGGTGTGGGCGGTATTGTGGGCGCGTTGCTGACAGGCGTGTTCAACTCACCCGCCTTGGGTGGCCCTGGCTTTGTGGCCGACTGGGTGACTGCAACGGGCATCACTGCCGCTGATTACTCCATCGCAGCGCAAGTTTGGACGCAAGCCAAAGCCATTTTCGTGACCATTGTCTGGTCAGGCGTGGTGTCCTTGGTCTCCTTCAAGCTGGTTGATTTGACAGTGGGTCTGCGTGTTTCTGAAGAAGCAGAGCGCGAAGGCTTGGACATCACATCCCACGGTGAAACTGCTTATCATGGTTAATCTCTAAAGATTTCCCAAAGACTTTCCGAGAAGTTAGTCCTCAACCTCACAGCCCGCTTCGGCGGGCTTTTTTTCGCCTTCAAGCAGGCTTGTGTTAAGTTGCATCGAATTCGTAACTCACAATTTCAACATTCCCTCACCCCATTTAGAAATGAACACAAGGCCAAAATTGATCCTTCCAAAATGGCAGCGTGTCACGTCACAGGCTGATGGTTTGGGCGAGTCTCCATTTTGGCATCCTGTAGAAAAACGTTTGTATTGGCTCGACATACCAGGCCAACGCTTGCGCCGCATGGCCATCACGGCAGATTTGTCGTTCGAGAAAAAAGTCGAAGACTGGCCCTTAGGTGAGGAGCCAGGAAGCTTTGCGCCGGCAGCCCAAGGGGGTTGGGTGATGGCCACGCGCAGCGGTGTTTATCGCGCTCGCACTTGGGGCGGCCCAAGGCATTTGTTGGCAGACGCGCCCTATGACACAACACGGTTGCGATTCAACGATGGAAAGTGCGATCCTGCGGGCAACTTTTGGTGTGGCTCCATGTTTGAGCCACGCGATCAAGCGGCTGCTGTGTTGTATGCATTGCAGGCGGATGGCCGCTTAGAAGTCAAGGCAGGCCATGCCACCGTGGCCAATGGCTTGGCATGGTCACCCGATGGCCACACCCTTTATTGGTCGGACACAGGCGCCCATTGCATCAGAGCTTGGGACTATGACGCAGACACTCAAACAATGAGCCAGGAGCGGGTATTTGCCCAATTCCCGCTCAAGCCAGAAAACTGGGCCTATGGCACCGCCAGTGCCCAAGCTTATTTGGGCCGGCCCGATGGCGCGGCAGTGGATGCAAAAGGTTTTTACTACTCAGCCATGTACGAGGGCCATCGCTTGGCCAAATTTGCACCAGATGGGCGTTGCGTGGCCTTCATTGAGACGCCTGTTCAGTGCCCCACCATGCCCTGCTTTGGTGGTGGTGATTTGTGCACTTTGTTCATCACCACTTCGGCCCATGGCCGCAGCCCTCAGGAACTGCAAGCCTTGCCAGATTCTGGTTGTGTGTTTGCAACGCGCGTAGAGACACCTGGCTTGCCTGTGAGTTTTTTCAACAACTGAATTGACCTATTTCTTGCAGGCAAAAGCGCAAGAAAGCGTCTAAAAGTGGGTGCAGCCGTTTAACATGGGCACATGCATGAACGCCCCCAATCTGGCCAAAGCGCAGATCTGTTCCCCGATCTGCCAACGCTTTTGGACACCATTCAATCTGCCGCTGCGCAAGCTCCGGCGCAGCGAAAGACGTTTCGCATTCACGGCTCGGGCAGTCACGATTTTTATGGCGAGTCATTGAAGGGCGAGTTGCTTGAAACACGGGGACTCAAGGGCATCGTTCAATACGAGCCCAGTGAGTTGGTCGTGACGGTTGCAGCTGGCACACCCCTGCACGAGTTAGAGGCTGTATTGGCAGAGCAGGGGCAATGCTTGGCTTTTGAGCCACCTCATTTTCAAGTCAACGCTGGCATCAAGCAGCAAAGCCATGTCACTGTTGGCGGTATGGTGGCAGCCGGTTTAAGCGGCCCTGCCAGAGCCAGTGCAGGATCGGTTCGAGACTTTGTTTTGGGTTTGAGGTTTATCAATGGCCGCGGCGAGCATCTCACTTTTGGTGGGCAGGTGATGAAAAATGTGGCGGGCTATGACGTCAGCCGATTGCTGGCTGGCAGTTGGGGCACGCTGGGTTTGATCACGGAGGTGTCTCTCAAGGTCTTGCCAATTGCCCCGGCTGAAGCTTTTTTGATGTGCGCACTGCCGCAAGCACAAGCCTTGAATTTATTGCACCAATGGGGAGGCCAGCCCTTGCCATTGAATGCCAGTTGTTGGGTCAAAGACACCACCCAAGTCGGCGCTCCAGAAATGTTGTTTGTTCGTTTGCGTGGCGCGCTTGCGGCGGTGCAAGCGGCCAAGCTGCGCATGTCGCAAGATGTTGCCAAGTTGAACAGCGAATTGATGGAGCAGTCGGCTGAATCTGCTGCCCAAGATTGGGCCTTGTGCCGAGATCAAGCCTTGCCATTTTTCACAGAACACAGCAGTTCCAAAGACATGGCGCTTTGGCGCTTGTCAGTGCCGCAAACGGCACCTGTTTTGAATTTGCCAAACAGTGCAAGCGAGGCTCTAATTGAGTGGCATGGTGCACAGCGTTGGATCTGGGCACCGCTCAGTGAAGTGCACGCTATTCGGCAAGCTGCAGAGAAGGTGGGTGGGCAAGCCACT
>Ga0114960_10002371_pt1 | contig 14790 bp, 9 predicted proteins | sample C_130625_MF_Meta_FD_92637 | JGI IMG/M metagenome (GOLD analysis project Ga0114960, IMG submission 92637) | Freshwater microbial communities from Lake Croche, Canada to study carbon cycling - C_130625_MF_MetaG | ecosystem: Environmental > Aquatic > Freshwater > Lake | place: Lake Croche, Canada... | reverse complement strand
GTCTACGATATGCAGTGGTACTTCACCGTCGAAGAACTTCAGTCAGCTGGGTTTGACACCAGCGTGTTGGGCGGCGGTGGCTGGGACCCGTGGGGCGGCGGCGGTGGCTGGGACCCGTGGGGCGGCGGCGGTGGCTGGGACTTCGGCGGCGGCTGGTGACTTGTAGGCATGACCGGCACACCTCACCGCCGGGGTGTATGGATCAACACCGCCACTAGCCGCGGATGTTGGTGATCCGCCCGTCGTTGTCAAGGCGGCAGTAGCCACCCCGCGCGGGGTGCTGGGGACTTTGCGGCGACTTGGTGTGGGGTGTGCGCAGGCGACGGGACCGCTGGTCCGGTCGCCGTTGGAGTCGGGTCTGAATAGGGTTGAAAGCCCCTCTCCGCTGCAAACTTGACCCGGTCGAGTAGGCGCCACGAGGTGTTGACGGGTGGCTGCGTGCACGGCTAGACTCGCTGCTGAAAGCGAAGTTTCAGCAATTTAGCGGACAGTGGGTACTTATGCTCGCCGACAGGCGTGTCGCACGCGCGGGAGCAGCGGCTTTCGCCCTGGGTCTTGCATTGTCGGCAACCCCGGCCGCCGGGGTTGCTGCCGCGGCACCCGGCGAAGATGACACATCGTCGGTGTCGACCCCGAACGTAACCACCGGAACGCCCAGCGGGCATGTCGGCAGACAGCCCCGGGGTGCTTCCCGGCGGGGCGGGGCGTCGTCGTCTGAGCCGGAGACTGTCGCCAGCCCCGGTGCACCGCGGGTGCGGCCGGGAGCAGCTGCTGCGACACGGCGCGTCGGGCCCGACGTCCGGCAGACCAACGCGCATTCCGCGCCGCTTCAGCCGGCGTCGACGAGTCCGGTCGTGGTGACGGCGGGTACCGGCACCGGTTCCGGAACCCTGCCGCCCGCGTTCGTGCCACCGGCAACACTCACGACACCGTCTGCTGCGGCCGCCGCAGCGGTTACCGTCGCACCTCGTTCTCGATCGGCCAGGGCTGCGCGGGTCGCCGGCGTCCGGGCCGCAGTCGTGGCCGATGCCTCGGTGACGATGGGCGCACTTGTCACGGGATTCTTCGACTCGGCCTCGAACTGGTTCACCGGGCTGCCTGCCAACCCCGTGACCGAACTTCTACAGGGCGCACTACTGCTCGTTCGACGCACACTGCTGAACCTTTTCCCGGCACTGAACCAGGGACAGACGACCGGGCAGACGGCGGGCACGCCGTACTACACCGATCAGGAACTCCGCGACTACCTATTGGAACTGGCCAAGAAGCAGTACGGCAACCTCTTCGGCCAGACGGTTCCGGTGTACGGCAACCGCGGACCGTGGGTGTACGACTACCTCAAGGTTGACAGCGTGGTCGCCGGATCTGGGGCAACCTCGAATACCAACACCCAGGTCGACGGCGTCGATGAAGCCGACTTTGTTGAGACCGACGGCCGCTACCTCTACGTCGCCCACAACGGCCAACTCTCGATCGTGGGTGCGGACCTGACGGTCGCGTCGCAGTCGTCACTGTCCGGAAATGTCGTCGGTGAGTTCCTTTCCGGTGACCGGCTTACCGTCATCACCCAAACCGGTTCCGGCTGGTACGGACCGATGGTGCGGATGGCTTGCGGCCCCTGGTGGCCGACGAACCCGCAGACCACGGTGACTGTCTACGACGTCACCGACCGAAGTGCACCCGCGGTTGTCACCCAGACATTGTTCGATGGCGGGTTCCAGGACGCGCGCGCCGTCGACGGGGTCGTTTACGTCGTCCTGCAACGCGGGTTGAATCTTCCCGCACCGCAGTACACCGACACCCCCGTGCTGCCGGATACCGTTGATCCTGTCGACGACCAACTCACGGTGGAACTCGTCGACGGCCAACTCTTATCCAAAGGTTCGATCGCGAAGATGGCCTACTGGGGGTGGGACTCTACCGTCACTGCCAACCGCACCTATGAAACGTGGGATGAGTACGTCGCGCGAGTTGGGGACCAGATCGTCGACCAGTCACTGCCGCACGCCTATAGCGTTGATGCAGAGGGTAATACGGTAGATCTCGGCCTCGTCGCCGGTGCCGAGGACATTGTGCGTGCGCACACCGGCGACGCGCAGTCGGTGCTTACGTTGGTGTCCGTGGATTCAGCGAACACCGCGTCGGGTTCTGCTTTCGCCGACAGTGTGGGCGCCATGGTGTCCGCCGGCGGCAACACGATTTACATGAACCAGGACGCCATGTACGTGGGCGCGACGGAGTATCAGTATTCCGATTCCGGTTCATCCAATGACACCCGCATCGACCGGTTCACCATCGATGGAACTAACGTCGCATGGCAGGCCAGTGGAGTTGTCTCCGGGTCGCTGATCAACCAGTTCGCGATGGACGAGCAGGGCGGCTATCTGCACGTCGCCACGCACACCAACGCGTCGGAAGTGGTCAACGACAACTGGAGTAACCGCAGCGACAACGGCGTGTACACCTTGGACACGGTCGGGGACACCCTGGACGTGACGGGAAGCCTCACCGGATTGGCGCCGGGCGAGCAGTTGTACGCGGCCCGGTTCGTCGGCGATAAGGCCTACCTCGTCACCTTCGTGCAGACCGATCCACTCTTCGCCATTGATCTCAGCGATCCGGCCGCCCCAACTCTGCTGGGCGAACTGGTGATCCCGGGCTTCTCCAACTACCTGCAACCTGTCGGTGACGGTCTACTCCTGGGCATCGGACAGGAACGTGAGGCCGGGACGTGGAATAACCATGTGCACGCATCGCTGTTCGACGTCAGCGACGGTGCCGCCCTGACTCAGATCACCCGGCAGTACCTGACCGAAAATACGCAGTGGTCGTGGTCGGACGCGCAGTTCGACCATCACGCCCTGCTTTACTCCGCCGAGGACGGGCTTCTCGTGGTGCCTGTTTACGGCAGTGGATTCGATGCTGAGACGGGCACCTACCGCTCCGAACAACTCCTGAAGGTGATGCGCGTCACCCGAACCGGTCTCGAAGCGATCGGTGACATCAACACCGACCAGTCGGTCTACCGGACCGTGCGCATTGGTGACGTGCTTTACGCGGTCTCCGACACCTCCGTAACGGCTTACAGCCTGAGCGACCTGAGTCAGATCGGAAGTAGTGCGGCGCCCGCTGTGGTCTAGCCTGACCCGATAGCGATAACTCTGAAGTCGGCTTTGAGTGAAAGCCCGGCACTGAGGGGGTTCGCACCGCTCTAATGAGCACTAAGAGGTGCGGCGAAGAGCGAGGGGCCATCGGATGGAACTGATATCGCCGTTTGATGCGATGTTCCTGCTCGGCGAATCGCGTGAGCACCCCATGCATGTCGCCGGACTTCAGGTTTTCGAGCCGCCCGAAGACGCCGGGCCCGACTATATCCGCGACATCTTCCAGGAATTGGTTGTGCGAGAAGACATCAGCCGGACCTTCCGCAAGCATCCCGCCGAACTACTGGGCGGTATCGCAAACCTCACCTGGGCCTTCGACCGCGATCTCGACCTCGAGTACCACCTGCGCCGTTCGGCGCTTCCGTCGCCCGGACGGGTGCGCGAGCTGTTGGAACTGACATCGCGCTTGCACGGCACGCTGCTTGACCGTCATCGGCCGCTCTGGGAGAGCCACCTGGTCGAGGGTCTCAACGACGGGCGCTTCGCGGTCTACACCAAGATCCATCACGCCCTGGTCGATGGCGTGAGTGCCATGCGAATGATGCGCCGGGCACTGTCCACCGACTCTGCTGACCATGAGCTGCGGGTCCCCTGGGGTACCAATGAGCGGCCGTCGAATAAGAGCAAGCCGGTTTCGTCGCGGATGGGTGAACTGACGAAATTCGCTGAATCCCTTGTCGAACTTGGTCCCTCAGCCTTCAACCTCGTTCGTAATGGCCTCATGGAACAACAGCTGACCCTGCCATTCGGCGCTCCGAGAACCATATTGAATGTTCCGATCGGCGGTGCACGACGATGTGCGGCGCAGTCCTGGCCGATGCAACGGGTGACTGCGATCAAGCAGGCCGCCGGGGTCACCGTGAATGACGTTGTGCTCGCCATGTGCGGTGGTGCGCTTCGGGCATATCTGCTTGAGCAGAATGCGCTGCCAGACAAACCGCTGATCGCGATGGTGCCGGTGGACCTTCGCGATGATGCCAGCTCCAGCGGCGGTAATCAGGTTGGCGCGCTGTTGGCGACCCTGGCCACCGACCTGACCGATCCGGCGAAGCGGTTGGAGGCGGTCAGTGCGTCGATGCGCCGAAACAAGGAGGTTTTCGCACAGCTGCCGAAGCTTCAGCGGATGGCGCTGTCGGCATTCAACGTCTCACCGCTGCTGCTGAGTGCGCTGTCGCCGGCGCTGGGTTCCGCATTACCGCCGTTTAATCTTGCGATCTCCAACGTCCCTGGATCGCGAGAGTCGTTGTACTGGAACGGCGCCCGCCTCGACGGCAACTATCCCTTCTCCATTGCCCTCGACGGCCAGGCTCTCAACATCACGCTGTCCAACAACGGGGAGAACCTTGACTTCGGATTGGTCGGATGCCGACGCAGCGTGCCAAGCCTGCAACGGCTGCTCGGTCATCTCGACGACTCGCTCGTCGATCTCGAGCAGGCGATGGGGACCCCGGTGAAGAAAGCGCCAGGGAAAAGGGCACCGGCGAAGAAAGCTGCCGTGAGAAAAGCGGCGGCGCCCCGGCCGAGCGCCGCCGCTCGGACCCCTAGGGGCAGGTGACGTCGATCTCAAAGGGCTTGGTCATCGGTTGCATGGGATTGGCCACATCGACACCGCTCGCCGTTCCGGTGATCTTGTAGGCCTTGCCGTCCTTGGTGGCTGAGGCGCTACCACCGGGAGCGCCAGCCTGGAAACCCAGCGCCACGCCGTTGATATTGCCGAGACCCACCGAGGTCACCGTGGACGCGTCCTCGGCCATGATCACCGCGATGCCGGTGGCGGCCTGGCCGATGGCGATGTTGACGTTGCCGGCTGTGGTGGCACACACCACCTGGCCTTGGATGTCTTTCGGCTGACCGTCGATGGTGACCGTCGCGGTGCCCGCGCCGGCCGCAGCACTGACGCCACCTGCCGACGCCGAGGCGGTGGCCGATACGGTCGTCTTCGCGGTGGCAGTGGAGGTGCTCTACGACTTCTTATCACTCGAACAGCCGCTCAGCCCGGTCACCAGGATTGCGGCACTTCCTGCGACAGCCAGTACTTCTCGAATCATTTGTCGTCTCCCCTTGTCGCTACGGGCCCCCCGATGGGTCACGTCAATCCAGTACTAGTCCTCTGGGCCGCGAATAGCTATGGCCTATTGGCCCTCTGGACTTGGTTAGATGTCAGCGTGACCCAGCCCCCGTTCTTCACTGTCGAGGCCGATATGCCAGGCGAACGGGGTCGTAGCGGCGTCATCCACACCCCGCACGGCGATATCCGAACCCCGGCATTCATCGCGGTCGGCACCAAGGCGACCGTGAAAGCCGTACTGCCGGAGACAATGCGCGAACTCGGTGCGCAGGCGGTCTTGGCCAACGCCTACCACCTATATCTGCAGCCGGGCCCCGACATCGTTGCGGCGGCCGGCGGCCTCGGGGCCTTCATGAACTGGCCCGGCCCGACATTCACCGACAGCGGCGGGTTCCAGATCATGTCGTTGGGATCAGGGTTCCGCAAGGTGCTGATGGAGGACGTCGACCGGGTGCAGGCCGATAATCTCGTCGCGAAGGGCAAACAGCGGCTGTCTCACGTCGACGATGACGGCGTCACGTTCATCTCCCATCTCGACGGATCCACCCACCGGTTCACTCCCGAGGTGTCCATCGGGATCCAGCATCAACTCGGTGCCGACATCATCTTCGCTTTCGATGAGTTGACGACACTGATGAATACCCGCTCCTACCAGGAGGAGTCATTGGCTCGCACCCAGGCGTGGGCGCACCGCTGCCTCGTCGAGCACCGTCGGCTCGCAACCCTGGAGACCGGGCCGGGCCAGGCACTGTTCGGCGTGGTGCAGGGCGCCAACTATGAGGACCTACGGCGACGTGCCTGCCGAGACTTGGAATCCATCGTCGACGACGGTGGCCGGGGATTCGACGGCTACGGCATCGGGGGAGCGCTGGAGAAGCAGAACCTTGCCACCATCGTCGGCTGGTGCACCGACGAACTGCCCGACTCCAAACCCCGACACCTACTCGGAATCAGCGAGCCTGACGATCTCTTCGCCGCCATCGCCGCCGGTGCCGACACTTTCGATTGCGTCTCGCCGTCGCGAGTCGCACGCAACGCCGCGGTGTACTCGCCGGACGGCCGCTACAACATCACCGGTGCGCGTTACCGGCGTGACTTCACGCCGATCGACGCCGAATGCGACTGTTACACCTGCGCCCACTACACCCGCGCCTACATCCACCATCTGTTCAAAGCCAAGGAGATACTGGCTGCAACGCTGTGCACCATCCACAATGAACGTTTCATCATCAGACTGGTCGATCAGATCAGGGCCGCCATCGTCGCCAACGAATTCGCCGAGCTTCGCGGGGAATTTCTTGGCCGGTACTACGGCTCGTTGTGAAGCGCGACACGGTGGTCAGGCTAGCGGCTGGGTTAGCTGTCGTGGTCGTGCTGGCCGTCGCCTTCAGTGTGCTCGTCGGGGATCGCAATTCTCGGCCGACCGAGAACGTGGCGAACAGCAGTTCCAGCCTGCTGGTCGTGACCTGGGGTCCCAGTCTGTGCACGGTGAAGCCCTCCAACGCCGGCTGCAGGTCCGGGCACGTCGGCCGTCTGGGACCCAGCTTCGTGCTGCATGGACTGTGGCCGCAGCCTTCCACCGAACAGTATTGCGAGGTTCCGAAGGGGACTCCCGACCGTGACCGCAAACCGGTGCAACTGCCGCCTGACCTCCAGGCGAGTCTGAAGGCGATGATGTCGGATTCGGCAGTGATGACGACCCATGAGTGGTACGCGCACGGCACCTGCTCCGGTGTCACGCCGCCGGAGTATTTCGGTGTCGCCGCCGCCCTGGCCGATCAGGCCGGCCGGGTGCTCGACCCGATGTTCAAACAGTCAGCCGGCCAGCAGATTTCGGCACGTGAGGTGCGCAAGGTCGTCGACGCGCAGTTGGGTGCGGGCGCAGGCAAGCGGGTGGGGCTCAACTGCCGCGATGCGTCGGGAGCCGGGAGCATCGTGTACGAGGTTCGGTTCTCGCTGCCACCGGTCGCTCAACTTCGCCGCGCTGCACCCTCACTGGCCGGCGCGCTCGCCCTGGGTCCGACCATTGCACCGGGGTGCGGACAAGCCGGCGTTCCCTGACGCCGGGCAGAATAGGCACAATGGCCGCCCCCACCCAGAAATCACTGATGCAACTGCTCGATCCTGCCCATCGTGCTGATCCGTATCCGCTGTATCGGCAGTTACGGGAAAACGGTCCGGCACTCCTGCCGGAGTCCAATCTAGGTGTGTTCGCCAACTTCGCCGACTGTGATGAGGTGCTTCGGCATCCGTCGTCGTGCAGTGACCGGCTGAAGTCGACGGTCGCCCAACGCGCCGTCGCCGCCGGCCAGGAAGCGCGTCCGTTCGGCACTCCGGGTTTCCTCTTCCTCGATCCGCCCGACCACACCCGGCTGCGCAAATTGGTCAGTAAAGCGTTCTCGCCCAAAGTTGTTCGTTCACTTGAACCTGGTATCGCCGAACTGGTCGACGGACTGCTGGACAAGGTCGCTGCCGCAGGCCGGATGGAGGTGATCGGCGATCTTGCCTACCCGCTGCCGGTCGCAGTGATCTGCCGGCTGCTTGGGGTGCCGGTCGAGGATGAGCCCCAGTTCAGCTGGGCCTCGGCTCTGTTGGCACAGGGCCTGGACCCGTTCATTGCACTCACCGGTCAGCCTCAGGGGTTCGAGGAGCGGATGGAGGCCGGGCTGTGGCTGCGCGGGTATCTGCGCGACTTGCTACAACGGCGCCGAACGCACCCGGGCGACGACCTGATGTCGGGACTGATCGCCGTTGAAGAGGCCGGCGATCAGCTCACCGAGGACGAAATCGTCGCCACCTGCAACCTGCTGCTGATCGCCGGCCACGAAACGACAGTGAACCTGATCGCCAACGGCGCGCTGGCGATGCTCCGCCATCCCGAGCACTGGGCGGCACTCGGACAGGACTCCAGTCGTGCCTCGGCGATCGTCGAGGAGACGCTGCGCTACGACCCCCCGGTTCAACTGGTCGCCCGGGTCGCGGGTGCGGATATGGATATTGGTGGCGCGCGGATTCCGCAGGGCGACACCATGATGCTGCTGTTGGCAGCCGCGCATCGTGACCCTGCGGTGACCGAACGGCCGGATGAGTTCGACCCCACCCGGAACTCGGTACGCCACCTCGCCTTTGGTCTGGGCCCGCATTTCTGTCTGGGTGCACCGCTGGCCCGGCTGGAGGCGACAGTGGCGTTGTCGGCGGTGACCCGGCGATTCCCGACAGCGCGACTCGACTGTGATCCGACCTACAAGCCCAACGTCACCCTGCGTGGTATGACCGGTCTCGACGTCGCGGTGTAAGCCTGCGAGACCGCCGCGCGATTGAGTACCGTGCAGCCATGAGGATTCTCTTGGTAGGTGCGGGTGGCGTCGGGTCGGCGTTCTGCTCGATCGCAGTGCGGCGGAACTTCTTCGAGCACATCGTGGTGGCCGATTACGACGAGGCCAAGGCTCAACAGGCCGCCGATGCGGTGAACGATCCGCGTTTCAGTGCCGTCCGCATCGACGCGAGTTCGGCTGATGCGGTCGCGGCGCTTGTGCGCGACAAGGGGATCACGCATGTGGTCAACGCAGTCGATCCCCGCTTCGTGATGCCGATCTTCGACGGCGCCCTGGCCGGCGGTGCCGATTACCTCGATATGGCGATGAGTCTGTCGCAGCGTCACCCAGACAAGCCGTACGAACTCACCGGAGTCAAACTCGGTGATGAACAGTTCGCGGCCGAGCCGAAGTGGAAGTCGGCCGGCCGACTGGCGCTGGTCGGATTCGGTGTGGAACCGGGTCTGGCCAACGTGTTCGCGCGCTACGCCGCCGACGAGATGTTCAGCGATATCGACGAACTCGGCGTCCGCGACGGCGCCAACCTCACCGTGGAGGGCTTCGACTTCGCGCCGTCGTTCTCCATCTGGACCACCATCGAGGAGTGTCTCAACCCGCCGGTGATCTGGGAGAAGGACCGCGGCTGGTTCGTCACCGAACCGTTCAGCGAGCCAGAGGTTTTCGATTTTCCGGAGGGTATCGGCCCGGTGGAGTGCGTTAACGTCGAGCACGAAGAAGTACTGCTGATGCCGCGCTGGATCGACTGCAAGCGGGTGACGTTCAAGTACGGACTCGGTGAGGAGTTCATCGACGTACTGAAGGTCTTGCACAAACTCGGTCTCGATCGCACCGAGACGGTGAAAGTCGGCTCCGATAAGGGCCCGGTGGGGGTGAGTCCACGGGATGTCGTGGCGGCCTGCCTGCCCAACCCGGCCACGCTCGGTCCCAACATGAAGGGCAAGACCTGCGCCGGGCTGTGGGTGACCGGCACCGGCAAGGATGGCAAGCCACGTTCGACCTACCTCTACCACGTGGTCGATAACGAGTGGGCGATGGCCGAGTATGGCCATCAGTGCGTGGTGTGGCAAACCGCGATCAATCCCGTTGTGGCGCTTGAACTTCTGGCCAACGGCACCTGGAGCGGCGTTGGCATCCTCGGGCCGGAGTGCTTCGAGCCGGTACCGTTCCTGGAGTTATTGACCGCCTACGGCTCGCCGTGGGGGCAGCTGGAGCTACCGGTCTGAATTCAGGTAGGCCGGTAAATCCAGGGTTCCCGCGGCAGGCCCGATTCGTCGAACCGCGCCAGTAGTTCGGTGATATTGGTTGCAGGCCATCCCAGTGAGCCGCTGATCATGTCGAAGGCCCGTGCGGTGCCGAGTTCGGCGAGGGTCACCGCGCCATCGCGCTTGGCCAGCCGCTTGCCGTCGGCGTTGAGCGCCAACGGAACATGGGCATATTCCACCCGGCGGTAGCCCAGTAGTCCGCCGAGGTAGGCCTGTCGCGGCGCGGACGACAGCAGATCGTCACCGCGCACCACCTGATCGATGCCGGACTGCTCGTCGTCCACCACGACCGCGAGGTTGTAGGCCGCCACACCATCTCCGCGTCGCAACACGAAGTCGTCCACCACACCGGTATAGGGACCGTGCAGCAGATCCGTCACCGTGTGCGCACTGGCCTCGGCACGCAGTCGCAGGGCCGGTGGCCGGCCTGCGTCGCGCTGAGCGGTGCGCTGCGCCTCGGTGAGCCCGCGGCAGGTTCCCGGATAGGCACCCTCGGGGGCGTGCGGCGCCCTTGGCGCGTTGAGGATGTCCCGCCTGCTGCAGTAGCACTCGAAGACAAGATCGCGGCCGACGAGGTCGGCGATCACCGCGTCGTAGCGCTGCCGGTGTCGCGACTGCCACTGCGGTTCCTCGTCCCACGTCACCCCGATCGCCGCCAGGTCATCGAGTTGGCGACGGGCCACCTCCGAACGGGCGCGGTCGTCGAGGTCCTCGATGCGGACCAGGAATCTGCGTCCGGTGGAACGGGCGAAGAGCCAGGCGAGCACCGCCGTGCGAAGGTTGCCGAGGTGCAGATCGGCCGAAGGACTGGGCGCGAAGCGGCCCGCGCCGGACGTGGTGGTCATTTCACACAGAATGTACGACGGCGGAGCGGGCGTTCCTCGTGTAATCGCTGGCCGGACCAGCGGATCTGAGGATCCCTACCGGCTGCCGGTACGATTGCGTCTCAGGAAAGAGTGCGAAATATCTCAGGAAATATTAAGGTAACTGGATGACGTCCCGAGGGAGCCGATCCGTGTCGAAACACCGCCGCATCCAGCCGTACGCCTGGCTCGGTGCCGGCGCGGTGACCCTGGGAATGGGTGCCGCGATGGTCGGCGGCGCCGCCGTGGCCGTCGCCGACTCCGGAGCCGACGGGGCCGGAGCCTCCGGCAGCGCCACCAGCAGCGCCACCAGCAGCAGTTCTGAGTCCGGGTCGACCACATCGAGTGCGACTGCCCGCCGCAGTCCGGTTGCCCGCGCCTCGCGCACCGCGGCGGCGTCCGCCGGCGAACGTGGGCGTCGGGTGGCGACGCCGGCCCCGACCGCCGTTATCACGCCCGGGACCGTGAATACGCCCGTGCCCGTCGATGCTCCACTGCCTGCAGCGGCCACCGCCGCCACTAACCTGCCTGTTGCCGCTGTGGCGCCGGTGTCATCTGCACTGAAACCCTCCGCAGTTCGCCGGGGTGTGAACCGGTCGACTCTCGGCACTGCGGCGCCCAAGTCGGCGGCCTCGGCTGCGGTCGCGGTGCCTGCTGCAGACGCTGATCCGTCCTACAACATGGATTCCTATCTGCCGTTGCAGACCGTTGTTCCGGGTTCGCATGTGCAGCTCGCAATGGCGCAGATCGCCGACGCGCAGGCGTTGCTGAACCAGGAGACCTTCGGCTCCGGCAATATCGCGGCCGGCGTGGCATCGATCGTTCCGCAACTGTTCCTCGCCGAAGCCGCGTGGTCATTGTCGGCCTGGCAGAACAACATGCCGGCTGCGTCGCAACTGGTCGCTGTCACTGCCGGGATCCCGATCATCCATCAGGTGACCCAGGTGAATCTGCTGGCCACCATGACCCTGCCGACACTGGCGGGGGCTGGGCTTGCCGGTGCCGCACTGTTGCTGCCGCTGGTGAATCTGCTGGGCGCTTCCACGGCACTGGCGGCGGCGACCATCACGGAGGCGCGCAGCAACGGTCAGGTTTACGCAGTGGTGCCGGTGCTGATGAAACTCACCACCCAACCGACGGTGAGCGTCTCGGTTAATAACGGGGCCAGAAAGTCGATGCTCGTCGACACCGGTTCCTCCGGCCTGCTGCTCACCCGCGACTCCGTTGGTTCCGCCGATCTGGGTGCTCCAATCGGAATCGGTGAGGTCACCTACAGCGGTGCTGACACCGTGACCTTCCACTACACGACGTACCTGGCCACGGTCGACCTCGGCGGCGGTGCCGTGAGTGCGCCCACCGCGGTCAACATCGTCGACGACACCGGTCCCTATGCGGGCGACGCGGCGAAGTTCACAGCATTCGCGAACCTGTTGGGGCCCGTCGACGGCATTCTCGGGGTCGGGGCCAACACCTACGGGCCCGGCCCGGGTCCGTCGCCCGGTCAGGGCTGCACCGTTTCGAGTGCCGCCTGCACCATCCCGACCGCCTCGATGCCCGGCGAACTCAGCGACGGGTTCCTGCTCTATCAGGGCGCGTTCCTCGGATTTCTCGGCGTCATGATCCTCGGGCCCGATCCATTGGCTACCCGCGTCTCGGTGCCGGGCGCACCCGATGCCAACGTGTTGGTCAGCGTTGACGATGGTGCTAAGCAGGTGGCCTACTCGATCATCGACTCCGGCGGTGTGACGGGGACCCTGCCGGCCAATCTGGCCGGTGGCGGTGACATTGGCTCCGAAGTGCCGGCGGGCACCAAAATCTCGGTGTATGCCCCTGACGGCACGACCCTGCTCTACTCCTACACCACGAACATCCTGAACACGCCTTACGTGGTCGCCGACGGTGACCTGATGAACACCGGGTACACCCCTTTCCAGCAGGGGCCGATTTACATTAACTACGCCCCTTCGAATCGCATCGGATCGACCGACTTCGCTATCTGGTGATCGGCCGGCGGTTTGCCGGTGCAGTTGTGGCAGCAGAGACGATCACGGCAACGGTGGGTTCGTAGCGTGCTGAAATCCGTCTCCGGCGGGGGTTGTCCCGACATGCCGCTGACGTTTTTTTGAATTTGCCCTAGGCCTATCACCGGCGGGGTTACTCTGCGGTTCAGGTAGTGGACGTTTCCTGGAGGAAATCATGGGTGCTTCGCGGTATGTCGGTCGAGTGGGCGGGTTGGCGGTGGCCTTGGGTGTGGGCGCGGCCATGTTCTCCGGCAGCGGGTTGGCCTGGGCCGACAACGGTTCGCGGGGCGCCGATTCCGCCGCCGCGAATGCCACTGAGTCGTCCGCATCCCCAACTGCTCGGAATCAGCCCTCAGCCCGTCGAGCCAACCCCGGTGCCAGCCGGGGTGCGGCCAACCGGAGCAACGATCGCGCGCGCACCGCGTCACCTCAGCTGAGCGCCTCGTCGGTCACCGCGCCCGCAGCAGGTGTGGTCCGCCGCTCCGCGGCCCTGGCGGTCGTGGATCCGGAGTCAACAACGGACAGCGTTGCGGCCGATGACTTCACGGTCGTGCCGCCCGCGGTGGAACTGCCGGAGCCGACTGGGCCGGATATCCCGGATATCAGGGTGCACATCGATCCGATGCCCGATCCGCTTCCCGAACCGGTCGAGGCCTACGAGGTGACGGCATTCCTGACCGAGGCGGATAACGATGTCTCCGACGGCGCCGACACCGATCCGCTGGTGCCGGCCGACCCGCTGGCATCCGGGGAGCTGTTGGCCTTCGTGCGGCGGAACACCCTGGGCGCAGCGAGCTCCAATGCTGTTGCGCCACAGGTGACTTCGTCGGCAAGTGTGACAAGCGGAAGCCTCACCGTGGCTCCGACGGTGAACCCTACACTCGTCGACGGCATCATCCAGGGCAGACTCAATGCCAGCACTAGCCCGGGCGTGACTCTGGCGTATTCGTTCATCGGTGGCACCTGCGGTAGCAATTGCGGGCTGGGTGATATCAACGGAAAGATCAGCCTCGGCACCGTGCCGGTCATCCCCGCGACGCTACCCCCGACGACGGATCCGCAGAGTTTCACGATCCTGCCGTACGCGAACTGGCTCGATGGTGGGACCAAGGGCATCCAGACGTTCGGCGTACGGGTCACCGAGGTCACCGGGTTCGATACGTTCGTGACCGGTATCCCTCTCGTGGGCATGCTCGCTTCACCCGTGATTGGTCTCCTACAGAAGCTGCCGTTGATCAGCGATCTGCTGGCGCCCATCATCGGGGCCTCGGTAGTGGTGACGGTCAGCGTCGACGTCGCCGCACTGGCGCCCGCCGCCAATACCCCGATTGGCTTCACCTACACCGTCACCTCATTCGACGGTGCCGGGATCAGCACCAACTTCTTCCCAGCGTCCGGACTGACGGCCGGAGCCAAGGCAGCCACCGTGATCAACATGCCCGGCTTGGCAAGTGCAGGCCTGTCCAACCCGTACTCGACCTGCGGCATCTGCGGTGGAACGCCGAAGACGGCGGAGACCCTCGGCGTCAAGCCCCTGCGAGACGAGGGCTACAACGTGGTGACTGTGACACCGCGCGGCGAGTTCAACTCCGGCGGCATCCTCCAACTGGACAACCCGTTCTTCGAAGGCCGCGACGTGTCGGCGGTTGTCGACTTCATCGCCGCCAAGACCCCGGCGGAGCTGAACGATCCCCTTGTCCCTATCCCTCGAGACCCGAAGGTCGGCATGGTGGGCGGCTCCTACGGCGGTGGTATCCAAATGACCGCTGCCGCCACCGATCCGCGCATCGACGCGATCGTTCCCGATATCGCATGGCATTCATTGAACTCCTCGCTGTACCCGGACAACACCTTCAAGACCGCGTACGGGTCGCTGCTCTACCTGTCGCTGTTGACCACCGGTGCCCGGGTCAACAATCAGATCCCGCGCGCCATCCTCACCGGTGACCTTCTCGGCTTCATCACCGAGACGGCCCAGGCCGTGTTGGCCAGCAGCGGCCCGACCGCTCTGCTCAATCAGTTGCAGGCCCCGACACTGCTGACCCAGGGCGTCGTCGACGTCCTGTTCCCGCTGCGG
>Ga0114960_10002369_pt1 | contig 14796 bp, 8 predicted proteins | sample C_130625_MF_Meta_FD_92637 | JGI IMG/M metagenome (GOLD analysis project Ga0114960, IMG submission 92637) | Freshwater microbial communities from Lake Croche, Canada to study carbon cycling - C_130625_MF_MetaG | ecosystem: Environmental > Aquatic > Freshwater > Lake | place: Lake Croche, Canada... | reverse complement strand
GTGACAATTCATACAAACATTTACGGAAGGAATTCCAGCAGACTTAGATTTTGTAACAGAATTGTGACAATATTTACAATCTATACCATTTACACCTGCATGTCTATCATGAGGGAAAACAATGGGTTGAGAGGGTTGATAATTTTCAACTACATTGATGCGTCCTAACCCTTGCATTACAGTTACTAAAATAGAAAGTAATAAAACCAAAGAACCTAAGCCTACCCAAATTCTATATTTCCATGCCATAGCACGAAGTTCTTCACCATAGGTTAACTTTTCAACTAGCTCTTCGTCACTTGTAACCAGTTTCAATTGACGGCGAACGCCACCAACAGCTAGAATAACAATAATAAAAATTACCCCTACAACAAGCCAGATGTATGAAAATGAACCTTCTTCTTCAGTAGCCATAGTTTCACCTCCCATAGGATCACCTGTTGTAGTTGTTGCTGCTGCTGTCGCAGGATCCGGTTGCATGTCTATCCAATCCATTATTCCATTAATCTGCTCTTTGGACAGGTCGGGGAATTGAGACATTGCTGTTGCAGACCATTTGGATACATCTGCAGCGTATGGGTCATTCGCAACTGCCGTTTGCCAGTTGTTTACCCATTGGTATATGGAACCTTCTTTTGCTCCACCGGTCGCCCATTTGGTCCTAACTTGAAAAAGTTTTGGCCCTGTACTATTCTTGTGAGGTTGGTGACAAGTTGCACATTTAGCTTTAAAATCACCTCCTCCATCAGCCAAAACTTGGTTTGGAAGCAAAAAGGTAATCACTGTGAAAACGCTAGCAACTACTGTGCTTATGCGCTTAAACCTCTGAATATTAGATATTTTCATGAAAAACGTTACTAATTTCTTGTTCAAATAATACGATTTTAACGCATTTTTACGGTAGCAAATTTAGGACAAACGGGCTATTCTATGACAGTTTTATGACAAAAAATACAATAAAATTGCTAATTTAAAATCATTCTAAATAAGGTCTTCAATCTATCCGCATTAATATTGTTCTTTACGAGGCATTTAGTTAATTTTGTTGAAATTGTTACCATGTCAAAAATCTTAATTTTTTTATTTATTGTATTTGCAAGTTCTAGCTTTGGGCAAATAATTATCAAAAATGATTCTCGATTAACAGGATTAGTTCAATCGATTTCTAATGAAGCAGAAAAAACAGTAGGTTATCGCTTACAGATTTGTTTTGATTCTAATAAAGATGTTGCAGACGCCGCAAAACGAAAGTTTTTAGAATTATATCCTAAGACGGAAGTTTACATGGTTTTTGAGGATCCGAATTTCAATTTAATGGTCGGCGATTACCGCAATAAAATTGATGCTGAGAAAGTACAGGCGAAGATTCAAAGCTTATTTACAATCTGCGTTATCCACCGAACAGAAATACACTTACCTAGAGTAGATTAAAAATGTTGCCAGCCTTGGGCTTTTAGAGGCACCACATCGCCAGCGGCATCAATTAAGAACTTTCCAGCGGTATCTTCTGTCATATAACCGATTGGGGACATGCTTGGGTTGCCAACAATTTTATCAAAATCTTCTTGCTTCACTGTGAAAAGCAATTCGTAATCCTCACCACCATTGAGTGCGCATGTAACTGGAGATATTTTAAACTCAATCGCTGTCAATTTAGTTTTATCCGTCATAGGAATTTTATCTTCAAATAATTGACATCCAGTTCCACTTTGTTTGCACAAATGCATGACTTCAGAGGCCAAACCATCCGAAATATCAATCATACTGGTTGGAACTACATCCATTTTTTCTAAAAGTTCAATAATATCCATTCTTGCTTCCGGTTTCAATTGTCGCTGGATGAGCGCATCAAAACCTTCTAATTCTGGCTGAACTTTTGGATTTGCTTTAAATACCTCATTCTCTCTTTCTAAAATTTGAAGTCCTAAATACGAAGCGCCTAAATCTCCAGAAACAACGATAATATCATTCGCTTTTGCCCCAGATCTCTTGGTCATTTTGCTATTGGCAACCCTTCCAACTGCAGTAATGGTGATGGACAAACCAGACCAAGATGACGTCATGTCTCCTCCTACTAAATCCACTTGATAGTGATCACAAGCCAATTGAATTCCTTCATATAGTTCTTCTAATGCTTCCACTGGGAATTTACTTGACACAGCCAGTGCAACCGTAATTTGCTCAGCTTTACCGTTCATGGCACAAATATCAGATACGTTTACAGCTACTGCTTTATAACCCAAATGTTTTAAAGGTACATACATCAAATTGAAATGCACGCCTTCAACCAACATATCCGTAGAAACCAGAAATGATTCCTCTGCATTAATTTCAATCACTGCACAATCATCACCTATCCCTAAAACAGTGGTAGCATTTGAGGTGGTAAAACCCGAGGTTAGATGATCAATTAGACCAAACTCCCCTAATTCTTGAATGTTTTTTGTTGCGTTTTCTGACATTTTATTACTTGCTACTAAATGATAAATGATTTTTTAATGGCCCAAAGGTAGTACAAATAGAAATTGGTCTAATTTTAATTTAATTGCTGATGGAATCGAGAATTATTTTCTCAAAAGTTACAGAAACAAAATCCTAATAATGAACGACTACGAAACCATGTAATTTGATTTCTTTTCCACCTTCAGTCGTAGCATCAATTAAATAAAAATAAGTCCCTTCAAGCACCAAATCTCCATTTTGATCCTTCCCGTTCCAGGATCCCGTTGGGTCATTGTACTCGTAAATAAAATTACCCCAGCGATTTATAATAACACAATGAAAAGTTTGAATGCCATTAGAATTTACCGAAAATAAATTATTCCCAGATAAAGAAGAAAGTGAGATGATATTTGGGACGGTAATTTCACAGATATAGAAATTGATTTGAGCTGTATCGGATACCGTGTAACATTCATTGGAAATAGAATAAACATAAGCTCCTGATTGACTAATGCTTGCGCTTGGAAGCGTAGACCCATCTGCCCAAATGCCGGTCCAAGTAGGTGAATAAGTACTCTGTAAAGTAACTGCTGATAACCAAGGATATTGAGGAATCGGTAACGATAAGGGAACTAAATTAATGCTTGTTCCCAAGCAAGAGGAAGAGTCCGGTAAATTAGTATCAAGATAGGGTGGAAAATGAATTTGAGTAGTTAACACTTGATTACAAGCTACATCAGTATAAGTAAGCGTATAAATTCCTGCATAATTGGTCCAAACCAAAGGATTATCACCCGTAGGGTTTGAAAAATGAACGCAAGTATCAGAAGCAGTCCAAACCCCGCCGTTATCTGAAACGGTTCCTGTTATTTGATATTGATAGTTACACGCTAAATTCGCCGTATTGATATCTGGAAGCAATTGAAAGTGAACCGTAGCAGTATCCATATGATTACAAACATTATCTGCAAAAGTAATTTCATAAATCCCCGGGTTATTGGCTGTAATCAGCGGATTATTAGTTGAATTACTCGGTGAAAAATTTAATGTATTTCCAGCTCCGGAGGTATACACCCATTGTCCACCTGCGGCATCAGTAACAGTACCTCCAATCTGCAGAGACATGGCGCACAAAGTGGTATCTTGAAGAATACTTGGAGAAATAGGCAAAGACACATTTACATTCAAAATCTGATTGCAAGCATCATCTGCAAAAGATAGCGTATAGTTTCCTGGTGAGGCAATGCTTATTATTGGACTCAAGGAATTGGGATTGTTAAAAGTAATTTGATTAGAACTGCTGCTCCACGTTCCACCATTAGAAATTGCGAGAGGAGCTTGGAAGGTAGGATTACAAATAAGGGTATCATTAAAAATGATTGCGGAATTTGAACCTGAAATTAAGATAGTGGTATCAGAAGTGCAAAGTCCAAGTGAGTCCAATACCGTTATAGTATAGGAACCTATTGAAAGATTTGCTGAATTTAAAGTGTCTAATGTCGGAGAGCTTAATCCCCAGGATATAGATGAATAATTTCCGGGATTTTGAATCGTAACAATTGTGGAGGTGTCTGGTGGACAATAACTTAAAGAACCCAATAAATTTATTGGGAGCGGGGCTGCAATTTGAAAGAAATCAGAAATATAGCGGTAACAGCCATCCAAACTAACGGTAACGCCATAAGTTTGTGAGGTATTTAAAGTTGCAGTACTATCCACTGTGAAATCATCCCATAAATAAGAATCATAAGGACCAAAAGCAACCCCAATCGCTACACTTCCACAAGTGTCCTGAGTTACTAAATAGGAGGAATCTAAAGCATTCAGTGTAGTATCAATTTGAATGACAAAAGGCACCACTGTTACTCCAGGAGGAACATTATTGTCCACTGCAGTTATAGTAACATTATAGACCCCAATATTAGAATTATTCCCAACCGCCTGTAATATAATATTCGCAGAATTTCCGCTGGTATTAGCAACTTGAGAAAGGGTATTTAATCCTCCATTATTAAAAGTAATTGTAGTGGTTTGACCAGCTTCGGGAGAAAGAAAATCAATTGAAAAAAGAGCAGTGTCTCCCACCGAACAAATTTTAAAAGTATCACAGCTGGCAATTCCTTGAGGGATTGGTGGAATATTACCCGTGTTGGAAGCATCAAAAGCAAAACTCTTATAATCCAACCAATTGATCCCATCGGGTTGACCTTGGGGACCATCAAAACTACCTCCAGCGTGGTCAAAATAGGAAATTAAAAAATAAGCGATTCCATCTCCGGAATTGGTTCCGCAAGTCGCTGGAGTACCAAAAAATCCATTGACCCCGGAAGAAGCATCACCGGTAGTCCACTCCATATTCTGATAACAAAAAGCGACATTTCCACCTTGAATAGCAGGATCAGAACCATTTGTAATGATCAATTGAAAGGTATTGAGTTTATCGCCATGTTGGTTAAAATATCCTACAGATTCCCAATTAATATAAACCGCAGTAGGTGTTATTTTATACACTACTTGACCATTTCCAGCACGCGTATCAACATCTGCCCAAAAGGGAGCAACAATTGCATTAATTGTTGAGGGGAATGCCGAGGCAGAAAAAGTAGACATTGGACCATTAAAGGTAATGTTACCGTTATTGTTTATATAAATTGAAGTGTAAATATTCCCGTAAAGATTAAAATTAAAAGGAATTGGAATATTTGCCGAAGAACCATCATCATTGGGCTGCATGGCCAAGGTATACGTTGCGTCAGGTACAATATAACAATCGCAAGCTGAGGCTTTTTCAGAAGGATGAGGTTTTACTTTTGCAGGGGGAAGCGCACTGACACTTGGTTGCACATTAACTTTCCCGAGTTGGCCCGATTCTTTCAGTTTTTGATACATGGGAGAATCTGCTTTTACTTGAGCAAATAAGCCAATTGGGAGTAAAAAAGTAAAAGTGATTATGCTAAAAAAGATAGTGGATAATTGCCCTTTTTTCATAATAAGAAATTAATTACCACTAAAAACCTCTGAAAGTGGAGCTCTAAGTTACAAAAAATATGAGACAAAAGTTAGCGCTTGGTTTGCCTATTTATTTCCTTCTTCAAATTTATGCAAGTTTTTTACAATAATTTTTTCAACTAAAAGTGGAAAACGAGCTTGTAAAAAAGCGTTTATTTTACCAAGGGGAGTTAAAACACTTAAATAGGTTCTTTTTCTTAATTGTTTCAAAACAGCACTTGATACTTCCTCAAGACTTTGAACTTTTTTATTGGATCTTGAAGCCAAAATAGTTTTACTTCCATCGGCAGCAATTGCCTCTTTGTCGCTTACTATTTCGGTCACGCCAACATAAATAAGTCCTACATGAATTTGATTTTTAGCCTCTTCGATGCGCAATGATTCTACTATACCTCGGAGCGACATTTTAGTAGCACTGTAAGGTGCCAAACCAGGTAAGCCGTGCACTGCAACCAAAGATGAAATGAATAGGATACTTCCTTTGGTTTGGCGGATTGAAGGCAATGCAGCAATGGTTGGACAAACGCTGCCCATTACATTACTTTCAAAAAGGAGTCTAAAAACCGAAGGGGAAAGATCCCCAATATTGCCTCTACTAGAAACCCCAACATTATTAATCAAGAAGTCGATTTTTCCAAAGCGCTCCATGCAGGCAGAAATTAATGCATTGGCTGTTTCTTCTATGGCAACATCTCCAACAAAAATAGCAACTCGGTCGGTATGATTATTTATAGAGCTTTGTGCAGCTTGAAGTCGTTTTTCATCGCGACCATTCAACATTACCAAGGCTCCATTTGCTACTAATTCTTTTGCAATGGCCAAACCAATACCGCGACTTGATCCTGTGATTATTGCAACTTTATTTTGAAAATAGGCCATGGAAATTACTTAAAACTTTAATATTATTTCTTTCAAAAATACATATTTAACAAAGCAGACAAAAGTATAATGCATAAAAAAAGTCCTGAGTTTCCTCAGAACTTTTTGTTGACCCACTAGGGCTCGAACCTAGACTCTTCTGTACCAAAAACAGACGTGTTGCCAGTTACACCATGGGTCAATTCTGGATGCAAATTTAAGAACTTAATTTAAATATAAAAGAAAATCGTAAAAATTTGCACATGAAAAAGCAAAGAATTATTAAATAAAATCGAAAATCTGATGATAAATATTCCTAAATTCGCACGAAAACAATTCTTAAAAAGAAAACAAATTTAATGATTATGTCATATTCAAGATGGAATACAGTGTTGGGATGGGGGGTTTTTGCTATAGCGACTTTAGTGTATTTATTGACCATAGAAGATACGGTTAGTTTGTGGGATTGTGGGGAGTATATTACAGCTGCCTATAAATTAGAGGTGGGACACCCTCCAGGGGCACCTTTATTTATGGTAATGGGTAGGTTGTTTTCTTTCTTCGCTGCTCCTGAAAATGTTGCCGTTTGGATCAATTCCTTGTCAGCATTATCCTCGTCCTTAACCATTTTATTCATGTTCTGGTCCTTGACGATTTTAATTAAAAAAATGATCCTGAAACACAAAACAGAACTTAGTTGTGGAGATAGAATTGCCATCTTTACTGCTTCCGCTGTTGGCGCTTTGTCTTATACTTTCTCAGATTCCTTTTGGTTTTCAGCAGTGGAAGGTGAGGTGTATGCCATGGCCTCTTTGTTTACCGCCGTGGTATTTTGGGCTGCGCTGAAATGGGATGAGGAAATGTCAGAATCAAAATTTATTTCGAGTGTTTCTCCCAATAGATGGTTGCTTTTGATTATGTTTCTTTTAGGTTTGGCCATTGGTGTTCACCTCTTGGGAATCCTTGTTATTCCTGCTATTTGTTATATCATCTATTTTCAAGCATTCGAAAAAACGAATTGGCAAGGTTTTGTTTTGACAGGAGTTATTTCATTATTCACCTTAGGTTTTATTCAAGAAGGGGTAATTCCTGGTTCTGTAGCGCTGGCTTCAGCTTTTGAAGTTGCTTTTGTGAATTCATTAGGATTGCCCTTTTTTGCAGGTACCATTTTCTTCTTCATTTTCTTAATAATCATCTGTGTTATAGGGGTGATGTACGCCAGAAAAAAAGGAAAAACGATTCTGTACAATATATTTATGGGACTTGTTTTTTTACTTATTGGATATGGATCTTTCGCCGTTATCGTGATTCGATCCAATGCCAATACTCCTTTAGATGAAAATGATCCTGAAAATCTGGTTACGCTACACTCTTACTTGAAAAGAGAACAATACGGTTCAGCGCCTCTTCTTTCAGGGAATTATTGGAACTCCCTGAAAAATGGTGAGATCATGACGGAAGAAGGTCCACAATTAACTTCAAGGGATGAATGGAAGGATTTTTCTCCATTTTATTTACAACGCTTTGTCATCATGGAAGGCGACAACGATATTAAAGCTTTTGAAAAGGAAGCAGATGCCAAGAAATGGGTGCTTGAACATCGAGGTGCTTATAGTATTGAAGAGAAGTATTATGAAAGTAATGCCTCTGTTCGTCATGGGGGTATCGCTACCTATTCTCAACAAACACTATTCCCAAGAATGTATTCTGAAGGAAATCCATCGCATCAGCAAGGATATGAAAATTGGTCTGGTTACGATCCAAATGATGAAACCCTAACAGATATTGGAAACGACGGTAAACGATTGCCAACCTTTGGGGAAAATCTTACTTATTTCTTTAGATATCAAGTCAATTGGATGTACATCCGTTACTTCATGTGGAATTTTGCCGGAAGACAAAATGATATTCAAGGACATGGAGATAACATGCGCGGCAATTGGTTGTCAGGAATTACAGTTCTTGACGAAGCAAGACTTGGAAGTCAAGAATTTGCTCCTAAATATACAGAAGACAACGCGTCTCACAATCGATTTTTCCTACTTCCTTTGACGCTTGCCTTAATTGGTTTGTTTTTCCATTTTTATCGTGCTCCAAAAGATGCCTTTGTCTTATCATTGGTATTTATGTTTACAGGATTTGCGATTTTGGTGTACTTAAATCAGAAACCAATGGAACCAAGGGAACGAGATTATGCCTATGCTGGTTCGTTCTATTTCTTTGCCATGTGGATAGGTATTGGGGTCTATGCGCTCTATGACATGTTTATGCGTTTCCAAAAACAAGACTTTAAAAAAGCAGCGATTTGGGCCGGGGCTATTTTAGTCCTTATGATCTTTGCAGATATGAGTGCCGAATATGGTATGGCCAATACTATATTGTGGTCCATGATTTTATTAATCGCAGCGCTATTAATAGGAACTATGCTGCTTTTGAAGAAGGTAGTGCAAACAGAAAAAAATGGTGCAGTGCTCGCTGCAGTGCTGGGAATTATGGTGCCATTAATCATGGCTTTCCAAGGTTGGGATGACCACGATCGCAGCGGTAAAACAAGTGCCCGAGATTTGGCTTTTAACTACCTGCAATCTTGTGAGAAAAATGGAATTATTTTTACCAACGGAGATAATGATACCTTCCCATTGTGGTACATGCAAGAGGTGGAAGGTGTAAGGACTGATGTGAGGGTTTGTAATCTTTCTCTAATGGGAACAGATTGGTACACCAATCAGATGAAAATGAAAGCCTATGAATCTGATCCTCTTCCTATTAAATTTAGAGAAGATCAAATTTTAATGTATGCAGGAAATACAGATCAAGTATATTTCCTTGGTTTGCTTGAATTATTTAGCTCTTCGGGTGATGACGCTTTGAAAGAAAAGGTGATTCACATGAGGGTTAAAAATAATCGAATTCCTGCGCAACAGACGATTCAATATTTTAACGCAAAAATGGCTGGTTTTATGCCTTCAATTACGGTTGTTAATCCAGATATTCAAGTGGCATTTAATCAACTTCAAAGTGATTTAATTTCGAATGATTCCAATCTTGAGGCTAATATTTACAAAAAATATAACGCTATTGCTCAAATTTTAGAAGGTAATCAAAGTGGAGCCATTAAAATTGATGAAGCTATCTCTTCAGAATTACAAAAACTAATTCAAGATTTCGAAAAACCATGGATGTCAGTAGATTTCACGGAAGCAATGGCTTTTGTGAGAGATGATGCCAATGCCTTAAATAATAAGGAGGGAAAAGCGAGCTTCTTCCCCTCTTCAAGTTTTACTTTAAAAGTAAATAAAACTAATGCCTTTAATTCAGGTGTGATTACTAAAAAGGAAATGGCGAATTGCCCAACAAGGATTCCATTTGAATTTGACTCTAAAAGAGATCGCTACTTGACCAGAGATGAAATCATGATGATGGATATTGTTGCCAATAATGACTGGAAAAGAGGGATTTATTTCTCAAGTAATCGCGGTTCTGCTTTTGCAATCGCTTTGTTGAGTAGTGGGTATATACAACAAGTCGGGATGGCTTATGAATTAAATCCTATGAGGTCTAATGTGATGAATTTTTACAACATTGGAAAAATGGACCGGAACTTAAGTAAAACTTATAGCTACGGACAAATGAATGTGCCAGGTGTTTTAACGGATTATTATGCTCGTCGCCACACCGTTCAATATCGTGTAAATTTCATGTTGCTTGCCGAACAATTTGCCAATAAGGGAAATAATAAAAAAGCTTGTGCTCTTTTAGATATGTCGCTAGCTAAAATGCCCTTAAGAAATGTTTTGGATTTTGGGGAAGTGAATCAATGTGATCCGATGGCTTCTTTGGAATTAAACAAAATGCATGATGTCTATAATTATAATGGTCAAGACATCAGAGCGAAATGTAGTGGTGTACTTCATGAATATGTGCAATTATATTACATTACCAAAAACATCGCAAAGGCAGAAGCCCTCGGTATGGATTTAATGGACGATTACGAAAGAATTTTCGCATACTATGAGCATACTGATGTTCGCATGTGTGCAAAGCCTGACAATGTGGAAGATTTATATGCTGCTTTAGATGCCTGTTTTAAGATGTATGTTATTGCAGCTGATCCTACTTTAGGAAATAAAAACGGTCCTTTAGCCAAACGCATTTATACAAGTATCACGAGAGTGTACCAAAAAATTGCTCCTCGAATGTATTCAGGATTAGAACAATTAGCGAGTGATAATGGTGAAGTTTCAGGAGGAATTGGTGGTAAATATAGTCCCTTGTTGGCAAGTCTTCAAGCCTATTTAGGTGGAATCGGTCAGCATTATGGATTTATAAAAGTTCCAGGAGTTCCAAGTGGAGCAGTTCCAAGTGGACAACCTGTGAATATGGAACTACAAAAAATGATCCCAGCAGGAAATACACCAGACAGTAATACGCCATAAATGCCTGTTTTTCGCATCCCCAGGTTCGTTCAACAACTATTTCCAAATTGGATCTGGAGGGGAAGTGAAAAGAATGCGCTTTATTTAACTTTTGATGATGGGCCCGGTGCTGAGCATAGTGATTGGATTTTATCTTGCTTGAGAGAACATAATATTAAAGCAACTTTCTTTTGTGTTGGTGAAGCTTCGCAAAATAACCCACTAATTTTAAATAATATGATCAGTGAGGGACATAAAATTGGAAATCATACCATGCGACACGAAAAAGGTTGGAAAAGTGATACCAATGCCTACCTAAATTCTGTGGAGGATGCCAATGCGATTTTATCAAGTAATTTGTTTAGACCACCATACGGTAGAATAAAATTAAAACAAGCGCGTCTATTGAGACAATTAGGGTATAAAATTATTATGTGGACGTGGTTGTCTAATGATTTTGATGAAAATATATCGGCAAGTGATATAGAGCAAAAGATGAACAAAATAAAATCTGGTGATATTATAGTTTTTCATGACAACCGTCGTACCTTTGATAAATTAAAATTGGTGCTTCCAGTTTTTATCGAACGCATGCTCAACAAAGGATATCACTTTGCAATTTTAGATTGATGGATTATTTTTTTGAACACTTACTCTCTGAATTCAAATTACCATTACACAATCCAGTATTGGTTTTTTCATTGATGTTATTCATCATCCTTCTTTCTCCTATTGTATTAAGAAAAGCCAGAATTCCAGCCATCATTGGTTTGATCTTATCTGGGGTGGTAATAGGGCCAAAAGGATTCAATTTGATCGGATCTGAAGCCATGGCGTCCTCCGGAAATATAAAGCTGTTCGCTACCATTGGTGTGCTTTACATTATGTTCATTGCAGGTTTAGAATTAGACCTTACACAATTCAAAAGGTATATCAAAAAAAGTCTCACTTTTGGATTACTCACTTTCTTTATTCCAATTGTTTTAGGATATCCTTTGTGCCTTTATGCTTTGCATTTAAGTCCAATGGCGAGTCTCTTGACCGCGAGTATGTTTGCAACGCATACTTTAGTAGCCTACCCTATCATTAGTAAATATGGTTTGTCAAAACACTCTTCTGTCGCAATTACTGTTGGTGGAACTATATTGACCGACACGGCTGTTTTAATTATTCTTGCCATAATAACAAGTTCTTCCAAAGGAAGTTTGGATTTTTCATTTTGGCTGCGTCTTATTACATCTTTAGGTATCTTCTCCCTTATCATGTTTTTAATTATTCCAAAAATTGCCCGTTGGTTTTTGAGCAAGTTAGATAGTGAGAAGACTTCGCAATATATTTTTATTCTAGCCACTGTATTTTTTTCTGCCTTTCTTGCAGAGGTCGCTGGAGTGGAAGGAATCATCGGAGCCTTTGTCGCTGGTTTGGTACTCAATAAATTAGTGCCTCACAATTCTATATTAATGAACCGGATTGATTTTATAGGGAATTCGTTATTCATACCTTTCTTTTTGATTTTTGTGGGGATGGTGGTTGATTACCGCGCATTTTTTGCTGGTTCATGGCCCCTCATTATTGCAGCAGTATTGACCACTTTTGCAATTTTCAGTAAATGGTTGGCTGCTTATACCACCCAAATAATTTTCAAGCTGAGTAAGAATGAAAGGAATATTATTTTTGGATTAAGTACCTCGCATGCAGCTGCTACCCTGGCCATTATTATGGTCGGATATGGAGATGGTCATGGAATCTTGGATATTAATATTGTCAATGGAACCATTTTGTTAATCCTCTTTACCTGTATGACGGCCTCCTTCGTAACAGAAATTGCCGGAAAGAATTTACTGATTGAACAAGCCGAAAATGGCGATGAAGGCCAGAACGAAACCAAATTAAGGAACCAACATGTACTGGTTTCTATGAATGAACTTCAGGGGAATGAATCCCTACTAGATTTCGGTATATTGATTTCAGATTCCAAAGTGATCAATCCTATTTCAGTAGTAAGCGTACATGAAAATAATGTTGACGCTGAAAAAATGATCCGTAAATCAAGAAAATCTTTAGAAGATATCGTTAAACATTTCTCTGGTCATGAGATCAAAATAAATACCATTGCGACTATTGATTTAAATATTTCTTCAGGAATTGCCCGTGTATCTAAAGAATTGGTATCAGATATTGTAATATTGAATGATAGTAGTAAAATCAACTTATTAAAAAGATTGGTTGGAGATGATCGGTCACATTTATTAGATTCTTGTGATAAAACCATTTTCTTCTGTCGACTAGATCAACCTTCCATCAATTATGAGCGCATTGTATTGATTTGTCCAGCTTTTGCGGAATTGGAAACCGACTTTGCCATTTGGATGGAACGCATTTTGCGCTTGGCTAAAGAATTATCGATTAAGGTGCACCTCTACGGAACAGAGGGAGTCTATGACCGCGCCTTAAAAGTAGGACAAGCCAATAAGATTGATTTTGAAATGAGCGCCTTCGAAATTGATACTCTAGACGATGTTTTCCTGAAAGCAAATAAGAAACCAGGCGATATTGTGGTGGTGTGTGCTTCTCGTTTTGGATCAGTTTCTTATACCCCCGAAATAGAAGGATTTTTGGGGAGAATTGAAAAAGCGTATCCTGATAACGACACCATTATCATCTATCCGGGTCAAGAAAAAGAAAATATCTTTACTAATTATGATGATATTACTGGGAATCCAATTAGCGTAGGGGTAGAAACAATTCAAAAAATTGGAAAAGAAGTGGGAAGTATCTTCAAAAAAAATACGGACACCGAATAAGCGATGAATAATAAAACTAGATTTTTCTTCATCATTCTGAGTACCTATATTATCTTACAATTTGCTTGGTGGGGATATCATTTAATTGAATTAAGTCAAAAAACAGAAGCCACTCCTGATGCTTCCATGAGAAGAGTGGGAATGATTTTGGGGGAAGGGATGGTGTTTTTTATCATCCTCATTTTTGGCCTTTGGCAAATACGAAAATCTATTCAAAAGGACATCCTATTATCAAGAAGACAGAGTAATTTCTTGCTTTCCATAACCCATGAATTAAAAACACCTATTGCGGCTAAGAAAATAATGCTGCAAACCATGTTAAAGCATGAACTTCCCCAAGATAAAAGACAAGAACTATTAAAAAAATCATTAGAGGAAAATGAACGCCTAGAATTGCTTATTGAGAATATTTTACACGCATCAAGTTTGGACAACAAATCCATTAAACCTGTAAAAAGTACCTTTAGGTTTTCAGAGCTTTCAAAACAAATAGTAGATAGAATCCATAAAAATTACGGTACGGATTTTATTCAAATTCAGATGGATAGTGATGCAGAATTAAAAGCAGACAGATTCATGTTCGAGGCCATTCTTTCCAATTTATTAGAAAATGCCATCAAATACGCAGGAATAGAAGCTAACATAACTTTGTATGCATTACAGGAAGAAAATAAATTTATTTTTGGTGTTAAGGATGAAGGTACAGGTGTTCCCCTAGCCCATCAAACTGAAATTTTTTCCAAATTTTACCGGGTAGAAAATGAAGAGACACGAACACAGAAAGGAAGTGGTTTAGGTCTCTATATCGTTGAACAATTTGCAGCGCTGCACAAAGGGAAAATAACATATTCAGATAATAAACCGAAGGGCGCCAATTTTAAAATTACCTTGCAGCTATGAACAAGCAGGTTGGATTAATAATTTTGGACGGATGGGGCATTGGAAACGGTGGGTCATCAGATGCAATAGCTGCGGCCAACACTCCAGTAATGGATCGCTTAATACGCCAATATCCGCATGCTACCTTAACTACATTTGGCGAAAAGGTAGGACTTCCGGAAGGACAAATGGGAAATTCAGAGGTGGGACACTTGAACATAGGAGCTGGCCGTATAGTCTATCAAGAATTGACAAGAATCAATAAAGAAATTAGAGAAGGGGACTTCTTTGAAAATAAAATTCTTATAGACGCTTTCAATAAAGCCAAAGAACCAGGCAAAAAATTACATTTAATGGGTTTGCTTTCAGATGGCGGAGTGCACAGTTCC
>Ga0114960_10002366_pt1 | contig 14808 bp, 19 predicted proteins | sample C_130625_MF_Meta_FD_92637 | JGI IMG/M metagenome (GOLD analysis project Ga0114960, IMG submission 92637) | Freshwater microbial communities from Lake Croche, Canada to study carbon cycling - C_130625_MF_MetaG | ecosystem: Environmental > Aquatic > Freshwater > Lake | place: Lake Croche, Canada... | reverse complement strand
TTGTACTATAAATAAATTTATACATTTTAATAATATTGAAAAAACAAATGTTAATAAAAAAACAATTTTAACATATATTTGGGCATTAAATGAAATGAAATTCAAAATTTTGAATAAAGAAATATATTTAGAAAAAGGTGCAATTTTTTTAATGCCGTGTGAATGGTTTTATAATATTCAATTCAATATATGTAAATTATTTTTAATAATTGGTAATGTTTATACAGATATTTAGATATTTAAAGACTATTTTATATTTTTACTATGGTAGAATTATTCACAGTTGAAACGATTGATATTCTTCAAATTATATCATTTCACGCTCCAAATAAAAAATATGAAATAATTGATTTTTCATCTAATAAAATGAATGTAGATTATGTTAAAAAAAAATACCCTTTATTATCTATTATTATTCCTAGCGGACAATGTATTTTTACAGAAATTACATTAGATATGTACAAATATAAAAATATTTCAAATAAAAATACTATTTATGTAATTAATCCAGAAGAAAATACATATGTATTATTTGATAGTTCTAAATTTTATTGTGGAAAAGGAACTAAAATCAATGTATATGAAGAAGTTGATGATAATAACATATACAATTCATTATATATTATAACAGAAAAATCACTTATTGAAAGTGAATCAAATATTAATTTAAAAAAAATAATGTATGATCAAATCAATTTTGTATTAAATCCAGGTAAATTATCAAATTCATATAATGAAAATAATTATAGTAAATTATATGAAACATATGGATCTATTGTAGATGATTTAATACCTTATATTGAAAATAACCAAATTGATACTACAAATAGATTTAATCGTATGAAAGTTGTAAAAAATGTAATATCCAAAGATGTTTGTTTTTGGATTATTAATGAATGTGAAAAACAACAATGGGTTGATTGTAAATATTTGAATTATCCTATTTGTGTTTCTATTGAAAAAATTCCAGGTGTATTAAATTATGTATTATATACTTTAAATTATTGGATAACTCATATAAAATCATTATATGAAATGAATGTAAAATTAAATGTAAAGGACATTTTTATTGCAAAAAACAATAATTCACAAAAAAGAATTGAAAAAATGAATGACGATGCATTTATTGTATTGAACATTCAATTAGATAATATGAATAATAGTATTATCTATAATAATGATAGTATTCAATTAGAACAAGGTGATATGATTGTTTATAATAAAACAACACTAAGAGAAAAATGTAATAATTATGTATTAGTTATAATGATTGATTTTAATTTAAATTAAAAATAATAATATACTCTTGCATGACCTCTCGTAGCTGCAACTGTTGGTGCATTTCCTTGGCCAGCTCCACCTGCCCCTGGATCTGTTGCTGGTGGAGCAAAAGCTGTTGACTTTGGCATTCCACCATCTCCTCCTTTTCCAATACTTGATGATAATGTACCTGTTCCTGAATAAGATGATACAAAATATCCATTTATTCCTGAATTTGCACCACTTGAAGTTGTTGTGGCAACACCATCTGCGCCAGAACCACCTTGATATGACCCTCCTTGCAATCCACTTGCTTTAATTGCTGTGTATGTACTACCTTGAAGATTTAACACGGTTGAAGTATCAGCACCTCCTACCTGAAGGCTTTGTAAAGTGCTTGGAGTCAAACCAGATATATAACAAAACCCTCCTCCTCCTCCTCCTGACCCATAACCCCCATCTTGATTAAATTGATGTTGATGTTGATTATGTGCAGTATAAACTGCATTATTATGATTATTTCCTCCAGGATGTTGATGTTCATGCCACTGGACAGGCTGTTGATGATGATGTATTAACAATCCGTCATCATAATTGTAACCATTCGGATTTGAACCGGCGCCGAGGTCGGGTATATTCCAGTCACAATCTGTAATATTAGCACCATTTAATTGATAGACGTGATAATTATACTGTACAAATACCTGTAAACGCTGTACAGTTGGACCGCCTACTCGTTCAGTGTTTTCTTGGCCAGCAGTCTTATCATCATTATTTGTTATAGGTGTTGTTGGTGATTTATATTGAGTAACATCATTTTGAGTATTGTCATTGCCACGTTGCCATCCATCCAAATCATTTGTAGCATTGTCATAATTATTCCATGCTGCAGTTGTTCCTTCATTATTATAATGATTTTGTATTCCACCTGCTTGTCCACTTGCACCTCCGCCAACTAAAAAAACACTTACAGATTTACAACCAGGTGGAATTTGAATACTTGTATGATTACCAGTAGAATAATCTGTATATTTTGCAATAGAATATTCTGAAATATCATGACCATTTATTTGGTAATTTAGATTATTTGGTCTTTCACTTATTGGAGGACTACTAGTAGTTATAAATGTATTACTTGTAGAATTATTCAAATTATTATTGTAACCTGACACAATCGTTGTTGTATTTGAACTAAACCCTTGAATAATATTGCTGATATCTATGCCTTTATACTGATAATTAGTCATAAATATATATAAAAGTATATTTTATATATTTTTATATGGAAACTTTTATTTATAGATCTTTCTCTCTACCATCAGAATTATGTGATGATATTGAAATAAATGATAAATTAATAGCTCTTTTAAATAAAGAAATCATAATTCATTTAGAAAAATATAAAAATTTTATTCATTATCGTAAATGTTATAATTATAATATTGTTCCATTAATAAATTATACATTTTTTTCATTAAATGAAATAAATAATAAAAATTATGTTATTTCTATTTGGGCATTAGAAGATGGTGAAATTACTTTTTGGAAAGATCATATTATTCAAGTAAAAAAAGGTGATATAATTATATTTCCTAATTCTTGGACATTTTCATTTGAAATGAATTTTAAGTTTATTAGTTAATGTTATCATTTTTTCATGTTTGAAAATTTGATTATAGTTATCTGTTTAAATTCAATCAATTTTTTGAATGTATGTATGAATATAACAAATATATTGAAATTGAAATGGCAAACATAGATATATTATCATGAAATAAATTTTTATTATGAATATTTTTATTGTTTTGTTCAAAAATTTTATTCATACTACAGTCAAATATGAATTTGTGAGTCCCATGTATAAGTCCGATACTAGCACTTATCACTTATATTTGTATTTAAATGTATTTATTAATAATAATTATGATTATCTGTCTATTTGATATGAAAGAAGCTTATTTTGGTTATTTACCATGGTTTACTTTGTACAGTATGTATTTTGGTTATACCGCAGGATTGAATACAAAATCATCAAGTTCTATTGAAATGTTCAATAATATGGTAAGTTATACAACATATGGTATTTTTATTGGATACTTATATCCAATTAGTTTTCCTTTTTTGGCTGGATATACGATATATAAAAAGATTAAAGAATGATTAATAATTATTCTATGGTAAAATTTGATAAAAGAATTATCAATATAATAAATTCAAAACCAAAGAAAAAAGTAATAAGAATGAAAATAAAAAATATGAAATTAGCACCAACTACTTTATTTCAAGTTCCTTTTCATCCAGAACAAATAGATCGATACAAAAAAATTTCAAAATATAGATGTTCTGATTGTTTATTTCAAGTATTAACTGCATTAGGTTTGAGACATTACAAAGTATCTGGACAAGATTCAAAAAAAATCTATGAAACCCATAAACCAGGAGTGGAATCGAATGATGCCGCAAAGTACTTGTCTACTATATTCGGTACATCTATTAAACGAAGGATTCATGAATCAGATAAACTTCGTTCAAAATTAAAAAATGGATATGCTACGTTTGTATGTGCAAGATATGCAGGTACAAACAGCGGTCATTATTTTATTATATACAAACATGATAATATTATTCGTTGTTATGATCCTGTTATTGGTAAGAATGAAATATATACCACAATTTGTTCTAAAAAATATGATATTTATTCTTCCTATCATAATGCAAAGAAAAGTGAATCGGCGTTAATTAAAAGTAATATGATTGCACGCATACGTTATTGACAATCATATTGATATATATTTGAATATATCCTTTTCTATAAAATTCATTCTTACTGTAAATGATTTAATTATTTTTTGTACAATTGGTTGAGACAAGTACTCATATTGTTCTAATAAATTTGATAAATGTGTTGTATCATTTGATATAAATACAAATTTGTCTCTACCATACAATCCATAAGTGCCTTCTTTGTCTAGAAAAAGTATAGGAAATGTTTTATGCGCCATTATTATTTTTGGTATACCTTGATATTTTCCTGGCTGTATAGATTCATATCCATAAATAGTATCTTTATAGGTCGTAATAAGAGGATAGATTTGTTGATCTATAAACTTTGATTTTGGTTCCTTGATGAGCGTTGAATTCTTATTCTCATTCTCATTCTCTATTTCTTTTTTAATAAAGGCAATTTTAATTGGATTTATTTTCATAGTTGGTACAAAGGATTGGATTATTTCTGCATTTTGAGTTGGTATACAATAGCCAGGTTTCAAAGTAAAAGAGACAAACTTGTTAAACTTATCAAGATTTTGATCATATATCTGAATTATATTTGGGTTACATGCCTTCTTTTTTTGAACAATGACATAGCAACATGGCGTCTGGGCTTTATAATTAAAAAGCTTATTACTTTCTACACATGTATATACTCGCAAATAAAGTATTTGATGTTCTGTAAATAGATTATATATTTTTTCCTTATCTGGTTTGAGCCAAATACAAGGAAGTACCATAGCTAGAATGCCATTAGGTGCCAAATGTTCCCAACATCGTTTGACAATTTGTGGCCATATGGTAGTACCTTTTTTATTTTTACTTTTGGCTGTAGGTGGGCCTTTAAATCCATCTTTATAAAATGGTGGATTACCAATGATGAGGTCATATTCTTTTAATTCATGCTGGAAGAAATCTCCTTCAAAAATATTAATCTTTGGATTTTTTAGGTCTGTTAGTTCTGCTGTAGGATTGATCTCACAACCATCATAAGATTTATAAGAGAATCCACCATAAGAGAGAATTATTTGTTTTAAGAATTCACCTTTTCCAACTCCTGGTTCATAGATTCGATTTAATTTTGCATTTGAATTTGTAAATGACTCTATCGTTTTGATTTTGTCCAAAATTTCTTTTACTAATTCTGGTGGTGTAAATACTTCTGCAAATTTATGTTTGTTATCCTGATCTTGATGTTGATCTTGATCTTTCATTACATTAAAATATATTAAATAATCAAGATTTCAATTTATTTAATATTTGATCATGATTTCAATGGTATTTCATTTCAATGGTATTTCATTTCAATGGTATTTCATTTCAATGGTATTTCATTTAAATGGCATTTGACGTTCAATGGTATTTCATTTCAATGGTATTTCATTTCAATGGTATTTCATTTAAATGGCATTTGACGTTCAATGGTATTTCATTTCAATGGTATTTCATTTAAATGGTATTTGACGTTCAAAATTCAAATTCTGTTCCAAATGCCCTAATAATAACCATATTTGATATTCTCTATCCTGGCCATATGGGTCAATAAGATCTAATTTCGTTTTCACATAATAACTATATGCTGGATGTGATTCATGTTTTAAAATAACATTTGAATCATTTGAATCATTTGAATCATTACAATCTCTATAATACAATTGTTTTTTACTAGATCTATTTGGCATGAGTTTTAAATTTTTTCCAGAATTAAATTCAACATCATATAAAACAGGATGATCTTTGAGACATCTTGGGAAAATATGATGTTCATCCATAACTCCCGTATATCCCATCATATTCTTTAAAAAACGTCGAAATGGTTTATTATACGCAGTACAATCCTTTGTATAGAGGGATCGTGATGTGATTTGATTAATTCCATTCAAACCACTATATACAAGAGACATAAATATCTTCATCTTCATATTATAGTATTTAACTTTATATTAAATATACTTTGCATTCTTTTCTATGAGTATAGAATGGGAAATTAAAAAAAAAAGAAAAGAAAAAAATAAAAGGATTCAATCAAAAAATGAAAGAATTCAAGATGGAATTCACTATCAAAAATATAATCAAAAAAGATTCAAATATGATAATGATATCAATATTTTTTTGCCAGATGATATTATTGCATTGATTGGTACATTTATAAATCCAAAAGAAATAATTGCAGTAGAGAGAATCAATAAAATATATAAAAAACAATATCAAATGGTAAATCGATCGATTGATGATTGGATAAACCATTTAAAACAATATCCTTTTTTGTATTCAATCAAAAGCATAGAAGAATATAAGCACAGAGGCAAAGTGAAGATCAGTATTGAAAAACTTACAATTGAAGAACTTAATGCTCGAATTGAAGAACTTGATGATCGAATGAAAGAACTTTTATCTTATGATCGTGTGTTTTATCATAGAGGCATTATTGTAGACAAAGATAAATTTAAGTCATTGCTTTGTAAAGATGATTGGGTTATCAATATGCATACTATTCCAGAAAGATTCATTTCCAGAATTATAGAATATTCGAAACCAACTCCTAGATATCTTGGACAAAGTTATGTTGATATGCGGGGTTATAGATATATAGTACGTTATTCAACTGATCTTGATAATATTTCATATTTTATAAATAAAAGTTATTGGCCTGGAGAAGGGGTGAAAGGTTGTTTTCGACATGTGTTCATATGGAAAAATTTAATTGAATCAAATTGTCTACTTTTTTCATTATAAAGTGAAGTGTAAGATTATAAAATTGAATGTAATTCAATCATATAGTTTTGTTATAAAAATGGATATCCTTAATGATGCCGTTCGCACTTACTACGTTGCCCCTGCAGAGTTCGATAAAATTCAATCGATGCGGGCTCAATTATATGATGTCCTTTATGGAGGTTCATTTAATACCGATGTAACTGTCGTTACGAGTGATCCTGCTGAAGAGTCTGACGATATTCTTATGATTCGATATCTATTGTTGCGAGCAAGCGGAATCTTCTATGTTATTCTTTCCAATGGTGTATTCAATTCAGACGAACGTTTTGCTCATGTAAAACGCATCTTTCCTGAATTTCAAACGGCCGAATTTGGTGTACCATTTGTAAGTCATCATAATCAAATTATCTTTCTTCGTGATGGCGAACCATTTACGCATGCCGTTAATTGTTATGTCAATTGTGGACCATGTCATTCAATCACACTAAAATCTATCTTTGAACGACTCAGCGAATCAAAGGTAGCGGGCAACAATGCTCGTATGATTACGGTCGGAGCAAATGCCGACGGTACTTCTGCTGGTATCAATCAGAAGCAGACCGATGATGGACCTCTCAAGGATTTGCATTGGAATGAATATCTTGCGATTTTGAAGAATCCAGAAAATTTGGTAACGATTAAAAACTTGGATGTGGATATATCACGATATGTTTTGTTACCTCATCCATCACGAATTCAGGGAGAATATGGATCAATGCCCGCCGAGTGTTTTGAAGATATTGTATGTACTACTGCAATGTTCTTTGCATCGCGACCTTCTCCAAAATTAGGTATTGCATTGCGTATCAATGATGGTAATAGTATTGTTGTTTCTCAGTTGATTGATGTATTGGCTTATCAATCAAATCCTGCGTTTGCGTATGGTTTAGAATTAATTTCAAAATATGCAACTGGATGCCCATATAATATTGCCATGTCAGCTGCAATCCCTCTTATGGCTACAGCATTGATGGGGGGCGTGTATAAAGAATCAGAAGGCAATACTATATTTGGTTTTAGCCCAACAGATAAAACGGCGCGGGCAAATGTGTCATGTTTGACATCAGATTCTGCTCAGATATTCCTTTCAAATATTCGTAATCTAGAAAAATTTACTCCAGGATATGATTTATTGGCGGTTATTTTAGCAAAAAATTAAAAGATTAAAAATAAAAAATATTAATATGATATAATGGATCCTAGAATTTTGTATAGTTTAGAATCGGCCATAATTTTTTTTATTCTTGCATCACCTTTTATGTATTCTCTTACATCACCTATTACTAAAGAACTAAAGGGTGGACCATATGTTCCTGTTGCAGTTCATGCTCTTGTTTTTGGTTTAATTGTTTATATATTAATGATAATTCAGTAATGATATAGTAATGATATAGTAATGATATAGTAATGACATAGTAATGACATAGTAATTAATAATTTTTATATTTACTCGTACTATTTTTTTTAGGATCAGGATCTACATCCATTGCTTCTACTGTTTGATTTTCACTTTTACGATATGTATCTTTATATTTTTGCGGAACAGTTTCATCCATCAGAAACTTGACGGTTGCTTGAAAGTCATTGATTCCTTTAGACATTTCATGCTCAACATAGATGTTGTAATAGTCCATTTTTTTAATAGAATTGAATGTTTCTTCTTCATTCAATTTTATTTTTTTTATTTTTTTCATTTTTTTCATTTTTTTCAAAATATTTATTTTGCATTGACAATGAGAAAAACATTCACATTTGTATTCTATATTTATTTCCATTAATTTAATCTAGAGAATAAATATAAAAATTGAACCATTATTAATACATATAATGGAAGAAAAATGTTTCCTCTAAAAATTTGTGGTGCTTGGTGCCTCATTTATACAAATAATAATTTATTTATGACAAATTCAAAATTACAAATTGATTATAATCGAGTAAAGTTCTCTCCAAAAGAGAAAATGTGGGGAATTGATATTACTAAAAATATGTATGGTGTAATTCGTGTCAATGAAAAAATATCTGAACATGATTCTGCAAAAATTATATGGATGAAATCAATAGATTATGAAGTAGATACACACATTTTACCAGTAATTAATATTCCACATAAAGGTATGTTTTGTCAAACGCATTTGACTTATATATTTGATGATACATTGACTATAAATGATGGAATATACGAATATGTATTTACTAGAGATTTTAGTGATAAAAAAAATGATACATTGATTCGAGCATTTATGACACAATTGATTTTAGATCATATTATTAGACATATTTGACATATTATATATATATCATTATCATTCCTCCACCACCTCCACCACCTCCACCACCACCTCCTCCTCCATTTCCTGTACCTCTACCTGTAGTAGGTGGTGTACCTACTAAGTTTGGCGAATAATTTGATGAATATTGGGTTGATCCAGTCCGATTTTGTGGATTACCATTTATATCTACATATACGGAAGTACCATTAGAAGTAGTACTGTTACCATATGCACCACATGATATGGGAATATCATTATCATATGCTGCACCAATTGTTGTTGCATTAGTTTTAATATCATTCAAAAAATCTGCATTTATTTTGCTTAATGCCAGTATATTTATTCCACCATTTATATTTGAAGGCGTAATTAATGAAGTATTTAATTGACCAGTATTTCCTGCATGTCCATTAATTTTAATTATATCTTCAACCCCCGCCTCAATAATTAGATCACGAGAATTACTTGTACTTTCAACAAAGTCGTTTACAGTTACCATTCCAGGACTACTAATGCCAGGTTTTCCTCCATCTGCATAAAATATAGATGAAGTGGTAGAATTAATAGTTATTGCGGTACCATCAGTATTCTCAAATGATTCACCACTAAAATATGTTGGTTGTCCAGGTCCTCCTACACTTATACAATATTCAGAAAATCCGCCGTCGCCCCCACAATATACCATTTTTTTGCCATAAAAAAATCCTCCTCCTGAACCTGCAACTCCTGAAGCGCCATTTCCTCCACCACCAATACATATTATATAGATATATGTAGTAAAAGGGACTCTAAATTTAGTTCTAATAGGTGTTGATGTATCATTTTTAATATAGTAAAATTTACGCCCACTAGTTACTGTTGTAACCGTTTTTACAACAGAATAATTACTAGTATATGGTCGGGATACTCCATTGCCAGATAAAAAAGTTGGTTGAACTGGACCAATGCTATGATAAAAATATATTATTCCTCCTCCGCCTACTGCTAAATTAGATTTACCAGCTCCATTTCCATATCCTTTTCCAGATGCTTGTGCATTCATACTAGTATCCAATTTATATTGAGTATTTTTCATTGTTGTAATAGTTGATTTTAAACCTGGATATTCACTTGATGTTAATGCTGGAGTTATTTCACTAAAAGTCATAGCGTATTGATTAGTACTTGCCAAACCTGCACCACAAACAACTTTACTTGAATCAGAATTGATTTTTAACCAAGCGACTAATGCACGATTAAATGTAAAAATTGTGGATGCAAAGCCTACCCTCTGCATCGCATTATCAGCAGCTGCTGATGAGTCTATAGGAACAATAGTAGCAGCAGTAGTTGAATTAGTTGCAGATAACCCTGGCCAGTTTTCATGAGATATCCAAGGAAAATTATCACTTGCAGTTCCTGCCACACCAGCTGAGGTTCCTCCACCTGCTATAAGCGTATGCGTATCATCTGAAAATGTTGTCTCTGCTCCTACTCCTCCGACAACTACATTATATTTTTTATTAGCTTCTAATAATACCTCAGAATAAAGATAAGAACCTCCGCCTCCACCACTTACAGTACTTCCATTTCCACCCCCACCTATACAAATTATGGCTACAATTTTTTCAATACTTGTTGAAATTGTGAAACTTTTTGGAGTTGTTGTATTATTGTCAACACATGCAATATTGAATGATCCATCTCCATGTACAATACTATCAAGATAAGTATTTAATGTATATAGATTATTTAGTGCCACTAGTTGAGTAAGTGTGTTACTGTTTGTAAAATATGTACTTATATCACTATAAACACCATTATATAAAATATTGTAATTTGTTTTTATACTCGATACTGTTAAATATGTTTGAATACTTGGATTCACATCAGTATTATTATTCTCAAAAAAATAATTAAAGTCACGATATGTACCAGAACTTTTTAAATTATAATTGCTAATCATATTGACCCCTACTGTATCACTAAGAGCAGATTTATCTACTAACATGCTAGCTATATCAACATATTTACCATTGATATTCAATTTAAAATTTGTTGTTGATGTAATTGTAGCTAGTAAATAATTATAATACTCAATATTTTTTGTAAAATATATAAATTCTATATCTTGTCCTGTAGTCTCCATAATCCAGTCACCACCATATTTAATATTTCCAGTTTCATCGTTTGATGCACCAACAATACATGGTAACATTGAATAAAAATTTGTGTATTCGCTAGAATTTAATGTATTGCATGCTAAAAAATCTATATTTTTAATATTAAAATGTTGAATAAATTGAATCATACCAGAAGCATCACTAAATATTTGTTGATTATTAAAAAATGGAGCGTTTAAATGACAAAAAATTGCGACTCTATTAAGGGATACATTCGATACATTTAATGCATATAAATCTTCGAATGTACAATTATAATCATAAATAATTGCTAATGTACTATCATTTACAGAATCAACCACATCTTGATATTTTTTTACTGCACTATCAATTAATAAAATATTTTGTATATTTTCTATACTTTTTGTTTTTTCATAAATTAACATTAATATATATTATGTTAATAAATAAAAGAATTTTATTTAGTCAATTAAAAATTGGAAAAACATATTATGAATATTATACTGACAGTAGAGACAAATTTATGGGGTTTGATGGGTATATTGCTATTTTTGAAGAAAATATTTTTTTTGCTTATAAAAAGTGTAAATTTTATGAATTAATCCCCTTTAAAGATATAGTAGAAATATATAAATCAAGCTTATGCACACATTCTGATTCAATTAATGATTCTGTTTTAGATGTTAAAACATTACATATGAGTGAATCAGATAGACAATTTTTCTTGGAATAATTTATTTTTTTCTTCATTGGTTAATTTAGATAAAACTTTATTTAATTCGTCTTCACATAATTCATCCTTCTTTTTTTGTAAAACGCGTGTTAGCATTTCCTTTCCATATTTTTGTTCAAGTTTATAGATTGGGTCATTTTTCCATAATGTTATTATCCCTCTTTTTGTCTCTTTTGATAGCGGTAGTGTTGATATTACACGAATCAAATCATCTTCTGTTTGTACACCTTTATAATTTTTATTTACATTTATATTCTTGTAGACCTCTTTTATTTCTTTCAAATACTCCATTGGATTCATTTGATCTATTTGATCTATTTGCTCCATTTGCTCCATTATAATGATAATATAAATTAAAATAAATTGAAGATAATCTCATTTATAGTATATGAGTTATAGAAAACGAAAATATGATGATGATGATAAAGATGATGATCAAGAATGTGAATCGGTTCTAGAACTAATTCAAAATAATAAAGATTTAATTTTAAGTAATGATACATTTATTGAAAAACATGATAATTTGATCAAAACATATAATACTATGGTTTCTTCTCATAAAGATCTTGTTCAAGCAATTGAACAATTAATAAAACAAGATTGTTCCGAATATACTGAATTCATTATTAAAAAACAAGAATTAATAAAAATTCATGCCAAATTAATTCGTGAACATGAAAAATTGATTCAAAAACACACGGTTTTGATTAAGAATAATCAGACATTGATTGCAAAGAATGAACGATTGATTGCAGAAAGGATAAAATAGTTTGAGTATATAATGACAATAACTAATTCAAAGAGTCAATCAAGTGAATCAAGTGATTCAAGTAAATCTAAAAGTTTTTATTCAATCAATGATTTTGTCTCTGAATTGAAAAAGAAGGAAAATAAAATAGTAAAGTATCATGGGTATGATATAAAAATTGAGCATCACAAAGAGAATATTTTTATATCATTTATTACTGGAGGTGAAGAATGTATTGGTGTTGATTTTTATAAAAATGGGGTTTTATCTTTAGGTAATTATTATTTTAATACTCCTTCTAATTGTCTTCGCATTCCAAATGATTGGTTTTTCAATGAATTTTTAAAACCTTTGGGGGTAGCATTGAACGCAAAAAGAATTATATTAAACGATGCATCATCAAAACAGTTTGATTCATGTACTGTTCCAATGATATTTTTTGCTCTTACAGGAAAACAAACATTTTACAATAGATATGGTTTTGTAAACAAACGTTTTGATAGATATATTGAAAAACTTAAACATAAAAAATTAAGAGGAATTATAGATAAAGATATACGAACAAATAGTTTAACATTAAGTCATGGTAAAGCATTACCTCTTGCATTAATAAGACGTTTAATTGATTCAAAATTTCTTGATAAATCTTTACAAGATGTTGCACAATTTGTCATTGATACATGTAAATCAAAAATATTAAATAGTTTGAATATATCTTTAGTGAATGATATCATAGAATTTTTCAAAAAAAAAATTATTATAGAAAATCAGTTTGAACATGTCATTGAAGTAAACAAAAGTAAAAGTAAGAGTAGAAGTAAGAGTAAAAGCAATACTAGAAGTAAAAGTAACACATTAAGAACAGGTGATTAACACAATCCATTGTATTCATAAAAAGGTAAAATGATTAAAATTTTTACTATAAAATATAATAAAAATAAATTGGTTGACCAACACCAAATAGATGTATAGGTCTTATCTTTAAAATAAAACAGATAGTATTAATATTATTATAATTGATGATATTTCTACATTATTTATTAGCAATAATGAAATAACATAAAAAAATATATATACAATTTAATTTGTTTGACCATTCTTTATTATTTACCCATTCCCATGATAAATGTCCAGTTTTACTAATAATTGCTTGAAAATTCATTACATTCTTTTTAAATAAAGAATAAATTAAAAAACATAAAAAATAAATAATTAATAAAGTGTATTTAATCGATTGATTTTGAATCATTAACATGATTGTTGGAACTTGAATAAATACATCAAAAAATATGAGTTTTGATAAAAGTTTATTAAACTTATTATTCAAATTGTTCCATAAAAAATATTCTAATAATTGAACTAACGCCACTTCAAATAATAATAAATAAACTAGCGGATGTTTGAATGAATCTAATTTATATTTAGAAAAACTTGATAAAAAAATAAATAGTAAAGCAATGCAAACATAAAGTATTTAATGATATATCTGGATTCCAACACATATAATAACATTATAAAATTGAACTTCAACAAATACAAATAATTATGGTACTTTACAATGACCACTGTGACTATGACTATGATTGGTCCTATCATTGTTCATTCTCAGCGTCTCGATGCGATAATTGCCTTAGAGCAATATTTTGAGACAAAATGCATTAAACGTATTCGAAGCGATGGCAAGAATTTATACATTGATTTTAATCCCTTAAATAAGGATAAACTTGGACATTTTGTCTCTTCTGATTTTGTATTATCTTATAACGGAGAGATATTTCCTTTTACTCATCAATTTTATGATCTATAACTTGATATAACTTGTAATATAATTTAAATATTAATCTATTTTTAATAGAATGACTGTAATTAATGGAATTGAGATTGATGATATTGATTATAAAGTTAATGAAATAAAATATGCAATCAAAAACAATGATCCAATTGAAGATAAATTACATGTAATTTTAGTGATTTCAAATCCTTGTCTCTTTGCTCGTCGTTATATTTTACTAAAAGAATTTGTGAAAAGAATGGAAGAAGAGGAGGATGATGTTATTTTATATATTGTAGAAATGGTTTATGGAAAACAGCGGTTTATTGTGACCGATGCGAGGAATAAGAGACATCTTCAGGTTCGGTGCGAAGTGC
>Ga0114960_10002364_pt1 | contig 14812 bp, 20 predicted proteins | sample C_130625_MF_Meta_FD_92637 | JGI IMG/M metagenome (GOLD analysis project Ga0114960, IMG submission 92637) | Freshwater microbial communities from Lake Croche, Canada to study carbon cycling - C_130625_MF_MetaG | ecosystem: Environmental > Aquatic > Freshwater > Lake | place: Lake Croche, Canada... | reverse complement strand
GTCTAGGGCGCTGAAGCAGCAGGGGCCGTTTGTGTCGGTGGGCCTGCCCTTTCGCCAGGGCACTGACCTCGCTTGACTGATCAGGGTGGAAGCCTGGTCTTTGGCGGTAGCTAGGCGCCCTTGTCCCACCGGCGATGATTGGGTGCATGGACCTGTCATACCCTCCAAGCCTGGATGAGTTGCGCCGGTTAGCCCCGGTGCTGCAGAGCCTCACGGCTTCCCATGGCGGCCTTGAACTCAGCGTCTTTGGCTCGGTGGTCCGCGGCGCCTCAGGGCCTGCGGGCTGAACTGCGGGAGCGCATCGAACAGGAGGCGATTTCCCTTGTCTGATCAGGCAGGCAATCGTGACTGGATGTTGCAGGCGGGGCGATGATGGAATCCATGGCCTCCATGCCCTCTCCCCTGGTTACCCGTGAGGCCCTGAGGGCTTTCACCCAGCGGCTTGTGGAGCATTTCGCTCCCCAGAAAGTGATCCTGTTTGGTTCTCAGACCCGCGGCAAGGCCCGCTGGGATTCCGACGCCGACATCCTCGTGGTGATGCCGTTTGAGGGCAGCTCCTTTGAGCAGCGGCTGACGATGCTTCAGGTGGGGGCCCCGTCGTTCCCGGTCGACCTGTTGCTGTGCAGACCAGAAGCTGCCGCCCAGCGTTACGACTGGGGCGATCCGTTCATCCGTGAGGCCCTTGATCACGGTGAGATGCTCCATGGCTGAGCTCACCCCATTGGTCGAGGCCTGGATCCGCTACGCGGAAGACGACTGGTAGGACAGCCTGATCCTGGCGAGCGCTGGCAGGAACGGGCGAAGCATTTGCTTTCACGTGCAGCAATGCATCGAGAAGCTGTTTAAGGCAAAGCTGATGCGCATGGCATTGCCTGTACCCAAAACCCACAACCTCCGGGAGCTCTCTGATTTATTGCACCAGGCTGACCATGGCTGGAGCGCTGAAACGATGACTCTCAACCGGCTGTCTCTGGCAGCCGTTGATTTTCGCTATCCCGATCCCAGTGAGCCCGAGCCGGAGATTGATCTAGCCCTCATCCTGCAGATCGCAGCCGAGCTGAGAGGGCGACTGTTGGATCGCCTTGGGGTATGCCTCTGATGCCTCCGCATGCCCTTGGTATTCACTCCTTCAGCAACAGCGTTCCAGCGCTGGCTGCCCAATTGGATGCGGTGGCCCTCGCAGAAGGGCTGCCTAGGTCTCTACCTGGAACCAGCCAACCATCTGCCGATGCAGACCATCAATCCCGTGGTGCCAGCGATGCCTGAACAGAACCCCGCCATCCAGCTCGATTCAGAAGAGCAAGCGCTGCTGAGCGACTACGACGCCGGTACATGGAGCAGTGTGGCCACACCTGGGGTGCTCCAATCGCTGCGTGAGGCCGCCCGGGCAACGGGCCATCCAGGCAGCTCGCTGAACCTGGACGGCGCCCACCGCCTGAGCCCGTAAAGAAGGCTGCGCGCCAGGCCTCTTCAAGATCGCCCGTTGCCTGGCGGGGACGTTCTGGATGCGTCCCGTCGCTGCGCCGGAAGGCGTCAGTCAGCAAACAGATGAAGCCGGAGCCGGATCAGCTACCCGCAAACGGATTGTTGAGTCGCACCCCGCAGCCAACAAAGTCATCAATGTTGCGCGTCACCACCGTGAGGTCGTGCAGCAATGCAATGGCCGCAATCTGCTTGTCGATGGCGTTGTTGGGATTAGGCACCCGGAGCCGCCCCCGGATCTGCGCCGCTTCTCCATCGAGGCCCAGCACCCGATCTCCATATTGCGGGAGCACCTCAGCTAGCCATTGCTCAAGCAGCAGGGCTTGGGGGTGATCTCCCCGACGGCCAGAAAGATGGGGCTGTCGTCGCGAATCGAGGCACTCCAGAAGGCTTGTACTCCTGCATCGGCGCGGCGACCTTTGCGCGCCTCACTGATCACATTCGTGTCAACCAAATACATAGTCTGCCCGGTCGGGTTCTGTCAGTCGCTCAAAATCGGCATCCAGACCTACATTGGGCATGGCAGCAAGCACGTCCGCCAGATTGCGGCGTGGTGGGCCCAGGAGCGCAGCGGCAAGGATCGCCCGCAATTCCGCCTCTTGGCTGACGCCATGGTCGCCGGCACGTTTCTTGAGCGCCTGCACGAGGCCTTCGTCTACGCCGCGGACCAACAGGTCGGCCATGGCACCCCCCAAATCCTGCTTGGTGGTGCGTCGCAGGAGTTCCAGTTGCAAGGAGTACTGCCCTTGTCAGACTCGCGTCTATCGACATCACTGACATCATCTCGCCAAACGCTTTCTCCTCCGAACGACCGATTGGTTCTTGGGCTGAAATGGTCGTTGCCTGATGCAAAGTATCTGCTCTGCTCTTGAGTGCCTCCAGTAGCCATACCACCTTGTCATCAATCAGTAGCTGATAAGTCGGCATGCTGCACTCAAAGGTGCACTGTCAGCGAACGACACAAATGAGCACCAGCCATTTAGATCCTAGGGGTTAAGAACCGCAACACACAAGACAAGGCGTTGGGCCAAAAGTTATAGGGTTTGATAGCTAGTTAAAGATTCTTATGCAAGATTCCACGAGCTCGCCACTGCTTAAAAGGGCAATTTTAGCTATTTCAGCCTTCGGAGTATTTGTCTTTGGAGTGAGACTTATATGGGTTCCAGTGTCCCCCGTTCTCTGGGGAGCTGATATGAAAAAGTGGCTACTTTACAGCGGTATATCTGGGCACATCCACGCCGTTAGCGCATGTGTTTTTGTCGTGCTGGCATTGGCTGCAATCCTGGCTAGAAAAGGTGCGGAATCGCATCGTATATTTGGGAAACTTGGAGTATTAGTCTTTATATTATGCCTGCTTTTTGCTGGCATCCTGCTGGCTTACTCAGCTATCGCAACTGGGCTTGGCCCAGGGATTACTCCCACTTTACGGAATTCCGCTGTCCAGGTGAGGGAAAATATTTCAGTGTTGCTTATTTTTCTGGTTGGAGGATTCTATGGAATTACTACAGGTTATCGCTGGTCTGTTCTACCACAGCCAAAGCTGGATATCGACTGGGCACTTGGAATACTCGCTCTGATTATTTCGCTCTTTTGCATGGCGTTAATTCCTTTTGCCGGATTTATCTACCCCATTGTCAAAATATCATTAGAAAGGAACGTTGGCACTCCGTTTTCCGTTGTTGTTCTGTTGACAGGTTTGTCCGGTCTCTATGGCTATTTCGGCTATGATGACTTAACTACTTATTATCGAAATACGGTCATTCCGTTTAGGGTGCGCGTTGAAAAGCATATCTACAGAACTATGGTTGCAGTCGGATTATCCTTCGCCGCAGTTTCTCTTATCCATTTGGGCAAGATTACCGCCGAGGGGCTTGGGTGGTTGCTTTATTTTGCCCCTCCAACAATTACTACACTCCTCACATTTTACTTGAGAAAGAAATATCTTGATGGCATCGACAAGAAAACTGCCCCGCAAAGCTAATGCTTTTCCTATGGTGAACCTCTGACTTGATCCCTGTGCTGTTCCAGTTCTTCTGAGAACTTGTGGGTAGTCAGGCTGCTCTCCAATGCTGGAGGACTTCCAGGGGCATACGCCCCTGGAGCGCTGAATGCCGTCTGTGGGTGTTGTACTCGATTCGATGATGCTCTGCCAACAGCTTGGCTTCTTGTAGCGAGGCAAATAGCTCAATATGTGGCCTCCGGCCGACTTCGTCTACAAGAATTTATCCCTAAATCTTTCGTTGAATGATTCCACAAATGGATTCTCCCAGGGTGAACCTGGCGGGATATATGCCCTTGCTTAACCGTTGCCTGTGCACCACTCCTGCAAGGCGTACGGCAATGAACTCAGGTCCACTGCCGTACGCCTGCGGCCAACCCGAATCGCCAGGCAGACCTGGCTGTATTCATCGATCACGTTCAGGAACTTGAGCGTGCGGCCATCCATCGTCTGATCGAACTGGAAGTCGATCGCCCAGACGTGGTGCGGGTATTCGGCCCTCAGTAGATCCCTGGATCCATTTGTGGACCTTGTGCGATTCCGCCTGCGAAGCTTCTGCTCCTCGATGTCTGCCAGCGGCACATGGCGCCGCTGGGAAACCCGGAGTCGATCCTGCAGAACCACCACGGCCCTGCGACGACGCTCCGGGCTTAAAAGTTTCCCTCGGCAAGCTCCTACTGCTTCGCAGAAACCTGCGGCTAAAGCATCGCCTTATCCAATTCGGCGTATGCCAATAATCGCTTTAGCCGTGTGTTCTCCAGCTCAAGCTCCGTGAGGCGTTTGGCCTTGGTTAAGCAGTTGCTCAGGGTTCCGCTACTTGCGATTGATCTGCTCTGGGTTGTGGCGATTGACTTTCATGGGGCTTCTCCTGGCCAATTCTGGCCGGTAGGGAAGCTCTCATAAGAACTGGTTAAGTTTCTGGGGTCCACGTCAGCAGCCTAATGTGCAAAAGAAATTACAACTGTTGAGACAGGTGCCCGAATCCCGCCTGCCAACCAAAGAAGACTGACCGTATGGGGGAATCCAGCGCTGGCCAAACGCCGCTCTCTGCCAGTATCGGCAAGGGATCACGAATGCATCGACCGATCAGTGAAGCCTTGCCGTTTCTGTTGGTACTGGTCTTCACCCTGGCAGCCATGGGAGGGATCAACTTGGCTCTGCATGAACGAGCTCCCACCCCCCTACAGCAGTTCAACCAAAGCTTGGTTTGGTTAATTTATCTGGCCACATGGATTCTTTTACTTTTTTGCACGGCAGCAGCCGTCGCGCAGCGTGAAATCGCCATGCGGCGAGAATGCAACGCATTGGCAATGCTGCTCTCTCTGAACTTCCTTGCAGACCTGATCAATGTGAATACTCAGTTTCTCCAAAGCCGCATACCTGGCACAATTTTATTTATGCAGGTCGGACTCCTGTTGGCCGCCATGCTGGCACTCTTTACATTTTTGTATTGGGTCCTTGATCCCCCCAGGCCCACGATGGAGCGGCAGGCATTTTGGTGGGTACCGCCGCCAGGAAACACGATTCTAGATTCCCCTTGGCGACCAGCTTTTATCGACTATCTCTATCTATCCACGGTGGTGACATTCTCTTTCTTTCCCAACGTTGAACCCACAAAGCAACGATCCAAAGTATTGGTCATGATCCACTTTCTGGTTGCTTTTGATGTGGATCTGATTTTGTTGGCTCGTTCCGTTGGTCTGATACCTAGCTAGGCACCACAGCTGAGCCGCCTGGGCTGCTCGCTCTGCCGCCTCCAGTGCTCCCTTGCAATAACCGGGCCAGCGAGGAGAAGCCTCGGTGCAGGAGCAGCTGCTCCAGGGAATGGGTCCCCAGCTGCCCTTCCCCCACTCCTCAGGAGTGGGGATTTCCAGGCACAGCCACATGCGCGAGTTGCGCATCCAGTCCCATGGCGACCCCCTGCGCGTTTTTTATGCCTTTGATCCAAGCCTGAGCTTCATCCTTGAGAAGGGCTCCCCCCTGGAGGCCACCGTCACTTGGGGGGATTACGTGGTTGCCCTCAGCCCAGATGCCTTGGACTTACCCCAGGTGGTGGGCAGTCGACTCAAATGGTGCGCAAAGCGTGTTCAAGGCCAGCCTGGTCTACCAAGACAAAAACCAAGAAGCCTCGCCACCACTGGCTTTTTACAACGCCCCCTGTGTGATTCGAACACACGACCGGCTGCTTAGAAGGCAGCTGCTCTATCCAGCTGAGCTAAGGGAGCAATTTGCCAATATTGCCAGCGGGCGGCTTAGATTGTTGGGCTGCTGGGAACTCAACTATGGCGGCCGGCCGTCTCGATGAGACCCAGAAGCAGGAATTGGTGGCTCGGTACCAGGCTGGGGAGGCTTCTACGGCCTTAGCAGAGGCCTTTGGCTGTAGCCCAAATACGGTGAGCCGCACGGTTAAGGCGGCGCTCAGCCCAGAAGCCTACGAAAAGCTGAAACAGCAACGGGCCAAAGGGGTTTTGGCAGGATCGTTGGCGGCAGCAGAGCCGGAGGCAAAGGAGGCAAACGAAGCAGAGCTAGTAGAGGAAGCTCCGTCAGCAAAAGCCAAGACCCCAGCGCCGAAAAAAGCCAAGCCAGATGAAGTGGAAGTAGCCGCGGAAGAGGCACCGGCAGCGGCAGTGCCATCAGAGGCGGTGCCAGCAGTGGCAGCCCCCCTAGCCCCTGAAGCCGAGCCCATCACTCCGGCCAGCCTGGCCCTGGATGATGCCGATGATTTCGGTGACGACGAATTTGGTGATGACCAGTTCGGCGACGACGACAGCGAAAACAGCTTTGTGGCCCTACCACCGGTCACGGTGCAGGCCAACCTCGATGGCGGCAGCAATTGCGAGAGCAAACCGCTTAGGGCCGACCAACTCCCCGCCAGCCTCTACCTGCTGGTGGATCGCGAGGTGGAACTGAAGGGCACCCCCGTAAAGGACTTCAGTGAACTGGGCCCCCTGGCCCCAGGGGAGGAACAACTGCAAGCGATCGCCCTGTTCTCTAATCCGCGCCAGGCCAAGCGCCAATGCGGCCGCAGCCAACGGGTGATCAAGCTGCCAGACCCCACCCTGCTGGAACGCACAGCCCCATACATCCTGGCCCAGGGCATCAGCCGCATCGTGCTGGAGGGCAGCCTCTATGCGATCCCCGGCAGCCCCAGCCCCGGTTAGTCGCGGCCTGGGCCAAACAGGGCCAGGCTGGCCCCACCGCTAAGCACCCCCCCCAGCACCGCCAGCCCCACCACAAACCCCTGGGGCAGGGGCACGGTGCGACCAAATCCCAGGTTCAGGGCTGATCTTTCGCTGTTGTTTTGGCTGCCAAGACAAAGCATCAACAGCAGCAGCAGGGTGCCGGCCAAGCTGCCGGCCAGCAGTCGCAATCGCAGCAGCATCAGCAGGGCCCGCAGGCGCAGTTAATCAATCCAGTTTGCCGCTGTGGAGCAGCGCATACAAATCCCTTTTCGGGTGACCGGTGCGTTGGGCCAGCTGGCGGGCGGCATCGTTGGCGCTGAGCCCCTCCGCCACCAGCCCCTCCAGCTCCTGCTTCAGCGCCAACGGCTCCCAGGCCAAGGGTGCCGCCGGCGCTGCCCCGCCCAACACCAGGGTGAATTCCCCCTGGGGGGCTATCCCCTGAAAATGCTCGAGGGCGGCCGCCAGGGTGGGGCCCACCTGCTGTTCATGGCGTTTGGTGAGTTCCCGGGCCACCTGCACCGGCCGGCCGGGGCCACATAGCTCCTGGAGTTCGCCAAGCAGCTGCAGCAGCCGGTGCGGGGCCTCATAGAGCACGCTGGTGCGCTCTTCCAGGGCGATCGCCCCCAAACGCTCCCGCCGTTCCTTACCCCTTGCGGGCAGAAAGCCCTCAAAACAAAAGCGACCGCTGGGCAGGCCACTGCTCACCAGGGCGGTGGTGGCGGCGCAGGGGCCTGGCACACACACCACCGGATGGCCGGCGGCCCTGGCGGCGGCCACCAGTTCTTCGCCGGGGTCGCTGATGCCCGGCAGGCCGGCATCACTGACCAGGGCCAGGGCATCACCGGCCGCCAGGGCCGCCAGCAGCTCTGGGATGCGCCGCAGTTGGTTGTGCTGGTGGAAGCTCACCAGCGGCGTACGGATGCCAAAGCCATGCAACAACAAACCGCTGTGGCGGGTGTCTTCGCAGGCGATGCGCGCCACCCCCGCCAACACCAGCTGGGCCCGGGGGGAGAGGTCGCCGCGATGGCCGATGGGGGTACCCACCAGGTAGAGCACGCCGGCGGCGGGTTCGGGGCCCTCGCCGGGGTTCGGGCTGGCCTCCTTCACAATGCCGTTTTGCAGTTGTTCCATGATGCCGGCCCCCCTGCCCCTGCCCGCCGGCGTTAGTCGCGAACCCCTGCTGGCGGTGCTGCGCCAGCTGGCCTGGGAGGCGGCAGACATCCTGCGGGCCTATGCCCGCGGCAGCCAACCCCCCTTTGGCTTTCCAGCCGCCTTAAGCGTCGACAACGGCGGCGAAGGGCCAGTGAGTGCGGCGGATCTGGCGGTGAATCAGCACCTGCTGGCGGGCCTGGCGGCAGCCTTCCCCACGGCCCCCTGGGCCCTGCTCAGTGAGGAAACCGCCGCCGAAAAGCTCACGGCCGGCGAACCCCTGGCGGCGGAATGGCTCTGGGTGCTCGACCCCTTGGATGGCACCAAAGACTTTCTGCAGGGCACCGGTGAATACGCCGTGCACTTGGCCCTGGTGCGCGGCCAGCGGGTGCAGCTGGGGGTGGTGGTGTTGCCAGAAAAAGAAGAACTTTGGTTTGGCTGGCTCAGCGAGGGCTCGGCTGCGGGTGAGAACTCGGCTGCCGGCGAAGGCTCAGTCGGAGAAGCCTGGCTGGAGAACCGCCGCGGCGAGCGTGAACCGGCCCGCTTCAGCGATCGCCGAACCCTGGAGGAGCTGGTGTTGGTGGCCAGCCGCAACCACCGCGATGGCCGCCTTGAACAACTGCTAGGGGCCCTGGAGCTGGGCCGCAGCCTGGCCGTGGGCAGCGTGGGCTGCAAGGTGGCGGCGATCCTGCGGGGGGACGCGGATGTGTACATCTCACTTTCCGGCCGCAGTGCCCCGAAAGACTGGGACATGGCCGCCCCGGAGGCGGTGCTGCGGGCCGCCGGTGGCGCCTTCAGCCATGCCGATGGCAGGGCCCTCAGCTACAACACCGGCGACATCCGCCAGGCCGGCTGCCTGATCGCCAGCCATGGCCCCGCCCAGGCGGAGCTGTGTGGCCGGGCCGTGGCGCTGTTAAACGCCATCGACCCGGGGTTTGTGGTCTGAGCCGAAGCTGGCTCAGAACCCTTTACTCAATTGGGGCGCCTTCGCCGATCGGCAGGATCACCTCAGGGCCATTGCTGGCGCTGTCGTCACCCCCCTGGGGCACCCCCCGCAGGCTGAGGTTGATGCGGCCGCGGTTGTCGATCTCCCGCACCCGCACGGTCACCTGGTCGCCCACCTTGACCACGTCTTCCACCTTTTCCACCCGGGCTTCGGAAAGCTGGGAGATGTGGATCATCCCCTCCTTGCCGGGAAGGATTTCCACAAAGGCGCCGATCGGGATAACCCGGGTAACGATGCCATGGAAGGTTTCGCCTTCGCTGATCCGGCGGGTGAGGCCTTCGATGATCCGCTGGGCTTCCTCAGCGGCGGCACCGTCGTGGCTGGCGATCGTCACGATGCCGGTGTCTTCGATGTCGATCTTGGTGTTGGTGCGCTCGGTGATCCCCTTGATCGTGCGGCCCCCAGGACCGATCACGGTGCCGATCAGTTCCGGATCAATCCGGAAACTGAGCAGGCGGGGGGCATGGGGCGACATCGTGTCGCGGGGCTTATCGATCGCCTCGAGCATCTTCTCGAGGATGTGCAGCCGGGCCGGGCGGGCCTGGTTAACGGCTTCGGCAATGGTTTTCACCGCCAGGCCGCTGATCTTCATGTCCATCTGCAGGGCGGTGATGCCCTTCTCGGTGCCAGCCACCTTGAAGTCCATGTCGCCGAGGAAATCCTCGATGCCTTGGATGTCGGTGAGGATCCGCACCTCATCGCCCTCTTTGATCAAGCCCATGGCGGCGCCACTCACGGGGGCCACCAGCGGCACACCGGCATCCATCAGCGCCAGGGTGCTGCCACATACGGAACCCATCGAGGTGGAACCGTTGGAGCTGAGGCATTCCGACACCACGCGCAGCACGTAGGGGAATGACTCCTTGCTGGGCAACACCGGGATCAGGGCCCGTTCGGCCAGGGCGCCGTGGCCGATCTCGCGGCGACCGGGGGAGCGCATGGGCCGGGTTTCCCCCACGGAATAGGGGGGGAAGTTGTAGTGGTGCAGGTAGTGCTTCTCGCTGTTGGGGTTGAGATCATCCATCTCCTGGGCATCACTGGGGGTGCCCAGAGTTGCGCAGGAAAGCACCTGGGTGAGACCCCGTTGGAACAGGCCTGAACCATGCACCCGCTTGGGCAGTACGCCCACCAGGGCGCTGATGGGGCGCACCTCATCGAGGTTGCGGCCATCCACCCGCTTGCCCTGCTCGAGGATTTGGGCGCGCATCATCTTTTTGGTGAGCGCCTTGAAGCTGTTGCCCAGCAACTTGTTGCTGCTAGCCACGGCAGTGCGCACGGGATCGGCATCGGCCAAGCCGGCAATCGCTTCGCTGGCCTTGGCCTTAATGCCATCCAGCTGGCCATCGCGTTCGGCCTTGGTGAGGCTGAACTGGGCCAATACGCCGCCAATCTCCTTAGAGCACTGCTTTTTGAGGTAGTCGGGCAGGGTGGTGTCTTCTTTCTTCTCTTCAGGCAGCACCTGCTCGATGCCCAGTTCCTTGAGCAGATCGATTTGGTGGCGAATCAATTCACTTACGGCTTCGTAGCCGAAGTCGATCGCCTCGATCATGTCTTGCTCGGGCAGCTGGCGGGCGCCGGCTTCCACCATCACCACCCCAGCGGGGGTACCGGCCACCACCAGGTCGAGCTCAGAACGCTCGATCTCGCGGAAGCTGGGGTTAAGGATGAAGTCGTCTCCCAACAGGCCCACCCGCACGGCCGCCATCGGGCCAAAGAAAGGGATCTTCGCCAGCAGGGTGGCCAGGGAGGCGCCGGTTACGGCAAGCACATCGGGTGGTACCCGCTCATCGAGGGAAAGGCAGGTGGCAACGATTTGGAGGTCGTCCCGCAGCCAGCCGGGGAACAGGGGCCGCATGGGCCTATCGATCAGCCGGGCGGTGAGGGTGGCCCGTTCGGGGGGACGGCTTTCGCGGCGCATGAAGCTGCCGGGGATGCGACCGGCGGCATAGAGCCGCTCTTCGTAGTCGCAGGTGAGCGGTAGGAAATCAATGCCCTCGCGGGCGCTGGCGCGGGTAGAGGTGACAAGCACCGAAGTATCGCCGCATTCAATCAACACACTGCCGCCCGCCTGGGGGGCATAACGGCCCGTCGTCAGTCGGATCTCCCGACCATCGAAGGAGACCGACCGAGTTTCACCTTGCACTGGCGCTTATGTCCTGTTGTTTTCAAACCTCATCTTTGCATCCAGGCTTCACTCACTAGTTGCTTCCCTTGGATCAGCAGCTGCGCCCGCTGGCGCACCGCCTGGTGCAACAGGGGGGTGAAATTGGCATCGGCCAGGCAGAAGGCCCCAAAGCGCTCCAGGTGCGGATTAAGAATCTGCACGTCGTAGAGCTGAAAGCCGCCTGCCACCAAGGCCTGTTGCAGCCCCACCAGCACCACATTGGAGCCATGGGGGCGCAGGTGAAACATCGATTCACCGATCCAGCAGGCGCCGATGGCGAGGCCCAGTTGGCCGCCGGCCAGCCCCTGGTCATCCCAGGCCTCAATGCTGTGGGCCCAGCCGGCAGCATGCAAGCCGCCGTAGATCTGCCGTAATTCTGGGCTAATCCAGGTTTCTGGCCGGTTGGCGCAGCCGGCCACCACCGCTTCAAAGGCAGTGTCTAGGCGCAGCTCAAACCGCCCGCTATGGAGCACCCGACGCAGGGAGCGGGGGATGCGAAAGCGTTGGTCTAGGGGCAGAAGGGCCCGCTGGGGGCTACGAAAAAGGCCGAGGTGCCCATCGGGACCCTCGGCCATCGGAAACCAACCGGCGGCATAGGCCGCCAGCAGTTCGTTCACCAGCTGGACTTGACCACGCCGGGCAGCAAGCCCTTGTGGGCGCGCTCGCGCAGTTGGTTACGGCAAAGGCCGAAATCGCGGTAATAACCCCGGGGTTTGCCGGTGGCCCAGCAGCGGTTGCGCACCCGGTTGGGGGCACTGTTGCGGGGCAGCTGCTGGATCTTGCGGTGAATATCCAGGCGCTCCATGGGGTCAGCCGCCGCCTCAAAGGCCGACATCAGCGCAGCCCGCTTAGGGGCAAAGCGCTCAACCATTTTTTTGCGCTTTACGTCCCGCGCGATCATCGACTTTTTCGCCATGCGGCTGCCTGGGGGGTGGATCAGTTAATCAAAGACCTTACCTGAGCACTGGGACAGAGTTCCACCAGGCTGCACTCCCCACAGCGGGGGGTGCGGGCTGGGCAAACGGCGCGACCGTGATAGATCAACCGCAGGGAAAAGCGTTCCCACTCCGCCTGGGGCAACAACGGCATCAAATCCCGTTCAATCCGGATGGCATCGCTGTGGCGGGTTAAGCGCAGGCGCCCGGCCAGGCGCGTCACGTGGGTGTCCACGGTGACGCCGGCGTTAATGCCGTAGGCATGGGCCAACACCACATTGGCGGTTTTGCGCGCCACCCCCGGCAGCTGCAGCAATTCAGCCATGGTTGCCGGCACCTGCCCCCCATGGCGCTCGAGCAACAGCCGGGAACTGGCCACGATGTTTTTGGCTTTATTGCGAAAGAAGCCCGTGGATTTCACGTAGGGCTCCACCTCCTCGGCTGCCACGGCAGCGGCGGCGGCGGCATCGGGGAAGCGCTCAAACAAAGCTGGGCTGATCAGATTGACCCGCACATCAGTGCATTGGGCCGACAACATCGTGGCCACCAGCAGTTCGTAGGGGGTGCGCCAATCGAGGGAGCAGCTGGCATGGGGGTAAAGCTCCCCCAGGCGGGCGTGGATCAGCGGCGCCCGTTTTTTTGGACCAAGCATCCGGAAGCTAGTGGCCTAACAACTGGCGCACCAGGCTCAATTGGCTGGTGTCTTTAACGATCAACACAGCACTGAGCCCGAGCAAAAGCACCAGCCCCGATTGGGTGAACGCCATTTGCAAACGATCCGGCAGGGGCCGCCCCCGCAGGCCCTCGAGCAGCAGCAAAACGAATTGGCCACCGTCCAGCAGGGGCAATGGCAGGGCATTAAGCACCGCCAGGTTTATGGAGATCAAGGCGGTGAAGAGGAAAAGGCTTCCGCCCCCCTGGTGGGCCAGCTGGGCCCCCATCTCCACGATCTTCACCGGCCCAGACACCTGGGAGGCGGTTTCACCGAAGTGGGTGGCAAGGGTTACGAAGCCTTCCACCGTGCGGCGGATGATCTGGCGGAAATCGTGGGTTGCCTGCTGGAGGATTTCCCCTGGTCCTTTAGCCGGCCGGAACAATTCAATGCCGTCGGGTTGCAGCTGGGCACCGATGCGACCGCTGCCCCCCTGGTTGGCGGGGGTAAGTGGCAACTGCAGCTTGCTGCCGTTGCGTTCAATTTCCACGGTGAGGGCCCGGTTGGGGGCTGCTTTAACCGCCGCCACCAGGGTTTGCACCGCCTGGCTGCCACCGCCCAAGGGCTGGCCGCCCAGGCCCACCAAGCGGTCGCCCGCCCTGAGGCCCGCCCGTTCGGCGGCCTGGTCTGGCTGCACCGCCGCCACCAGGATGCCGCCGGTGGGGTTGAAACCAGCGGGAATCCCCACCACCACCCCCTGGGCCACCAGCACCGACCAGGCAAACAGCAGGTTGGCGAGCACCCCGGCGGCAATCACCAAGGCCCGCTGGGGGATCGGTCGGTTCTTAAGCAGATCAGGATCCTTGGGGTCAAATCCACTGTCGGGATCGTCATCGGGGAAGGCCACAAAGCCCCCCAGGGGGATCGCCCGCAGGGCAAATTGCACGCCGCGCCGTTGGCGTTCAAACAACACCGGCCCAAAGCCCACCGAAAAGCTGGAAACCCTGATGCCTTGCCAGGTGGCGGCCAGGAAATGCCCCGACTCATGCACCACGATCAACAGGGCCAGGATCGCCAGGGCGGAGAGAACACCCATTAAGTAACGGCCGCTTAGTCAGTCCATTGTGGGGGGCTGCTCACTGAAGCGTGTCTGTGCCCATGTAAGGCACAAGCGCTGCCGGCAACCGCACACTGCCATCGGCCTGCTGGCCGTTTTCCAGCAGGGCGGCCATGGTGCGACCAATGGCGAGGCCACTGCCATTGAGGGTGTGGAGCAAAGCGGTGGTTTTGCCATCCCGGAAGCGAATCGCCGACCGCCGGGCCTGGAAGTCGCCACAGGTGCTGCAACTGGAGATTTCCCGATAGGAGTTGGCGCCAGGCAGCCATACCTCGAGGTCATAGGTGCGGGCGGCGGAGAAGCCGAGGTCACCGGTGCAGAGTTCCAGCACCCGATAGGGAAGTTCGAGGGTTTGCAGCACCGCTTCCGCATCGGCGGTGAGCTGCTGGTGGGCTTCGCTGGAATGGTCTGGGTGGCAAAACCAATACAACTCAACTTTGTTGAATTGGTGCAAACGGATCAAGCCCCGGGTGTCGCGCCCGTAGCTGCCGGCCTCACGGCGGAAACAGGGGGTGTAGGCGGCATAGCGAAGCGGCAGCTGGTCGGCATTAAGGATTTCGTCGCGGTGCAACGAAGTGATCGGCACCTCGGCGGTGGGGGTGAGCCAGAGGTCGTCGTCTGCACAGCGGAAACTTTCTTCCGCAAATTTGGGCAATTGACCGGAACCGGTGAGGCTGGCGCTGTTCACCAGGATCGGCGGCAATACCTCGCGGTAACCCTTACTGGCATGCAGATCAAGCATGAAGTTGATCAGGGCCCGTTCCAACCGCGCCCCCTGGCCCATCAGGGTGATGAAACGGCTCTGGGCAATGCGCACCGAACGTTCGGTTTCAAATAAGCCCAAGCGTTCGGCGATCTGCCAGTGCTCTTCGAGGCCATCGGCTGGCCGCGGGTTACCCCAGCGGCGGATCTCGAGGTTGTCAGCTTCGCTGCGGCCCTCAGGGCAATCAGCACTGGGGAAATTTGGATAGGTCAACAACTCCTGGCGCAATTCCTGGGCCAGGGCCTTTTGCTGCTCCTCCAGTTCCGCCACCTGTTGCTTGATCTGGTTGCCCTGGTCGCGCAGCTGCTGCACCTCAGCCCCCTTGGGATCAACGCCCCCCTGGATCAGCTGACCCACCTGCTT
>Ga0114960_10002359_pt1 | contig 14827 bp, 11 predicted proteins | sample C_130625_MF_Meta_FD_92637 | JGI IMG/M metagenome (GOLD analysis project Ga0114960, IMG submission 92637) | Freshwater microbial communities from Lake Croche, Canada to study carbon cycling - C_130625_MF_MetaG | ecosystem: Environmental > Aquatic > Freshwater > Lake | place: Lake Croche, Canada... | reverse complement strand
GTCGCACTCATCGAAGAAGCCGCGGTTCTTCGTAAGGCGGGCATCACCGCACCGATTCTTCTTCTGTCACAACCGCGGCTCGCAGACTTGGTCGCCGTTGTTCGTTACGACCTGCGCGTGTGCATCACTTCGCCGATCGCCGTTGAACTCCTAGCGAATGCTGCTCGTGAACAGGGCAAGGTCGTTCCTGTGCACATGAAAGTCGATACCGGGATGAACCGGGTCGGGGTTGACCCAACCGATGCTCTTTCGCTTGCCCGTGAAGTTGTGAAGCGACCGGAACTGGTGCTCGAAGGCGTCTTCACGCATTTCGCAGTGGCAGACGAACCCGAAAATCCCTTTACTGACGAACAGCTTGATCGTTACGATGCCGTGCTGACTCAGTTGGGCGAGGCGGGAATTTTCCCGTCGATACGCCATTCTGCAAACTCCGCTGCTGCCATTGCGCACCCGCGCGGCCGATTCGACCTTGTGCGAGTCGGCATCGCTGTCTACGGCATCGCCCCGACACCAGGGCTTCCTGGCACTCCCGACCTCCGCCCCGCACTTTCGCTGCGTGCTGAAGTTTCGACCGTCAAGCGGGTCAAAGCGGGCGAAGGAATTTCTTACGGCCTCCGTCACCGATTCGATACCGACAGCACCGTTGCGACCGTTCCGATTGGTTACGCCGACGGCGTGCCCCGCAGACTTGGTCTTGTTGGCGGCGAAGTTCTGATTAGCGGCAAGAAACGTCCCATCGTCGGCGTCGTCACCATGGACCAACTCATGGTCGATTGCGGAGATGACCACATTGAAGTGGGCGACGAAGTTGTGCTTATTGGCACGCAAGGCAAAGAAACGATCACCGCCGAAGATGTCGCTGGCCATCTCGACACAATCGCCTACGAGATCGTTTGCGGGATTGGGCCCCGAGTTCCGCGCTTCTATCCGCGAGGATTGAACGGATGATCTTCACCCGCACGACCTCGCCGGAAGCGACGAAAGAACTCGCTGCTGCGCTCGCTGAGTTAGCGCGTCCCGGCGATCTCATACTTCTCGCCGGCGATCTGGGTGCGGGCAAGACCGCCTTTACGCAAGGCTTCGGAGCAGCGCTTGGTATCGATGATCTCATCACTTCGCCGACATTCACTTTGGTAAATACCTACGAGGGTCGCCTCGAACTCAACCACCTCGATGTCTACCGACTCGAAGCGCTGAGCGAGGTTCTCGATCTCGGTGTTCCCGAAATGCTTGACGATGGTGGCGTGACCGTCATCGAGTGGGGCGATTCCGTGGCGCCCGCCCTTCCCGCTGACTATCTCGAGATTCGATTCTCGTTTGATGAAGTCGCGATTTCCGTCGACCCCACCGGTGCAGCCGACGATGTGCGCGTTCTTGAACTCGTTCCCGTTGGACCTCGTTGGAGTGCACGTATTCGTGCAATCGCCACCGCGGTTTCTCCGTGGATTCACGAACCCGACGGAGACGACTGATGCTGATCGTTGGAATTGATACCGCAACAGTTCAGGTTTCAGTTGCCGTTGGCGGCCACGAGGGCGTGCTCGCAGCAACACAGTCGAGTCGCGGCCGTCAGCATGCCGAAGTTCTGACTCCTGCAATTGAGTTCGCCTGCAAACAAGCTCGCATCGAGCTGTCAGAAATCAGTGTTGTTGCCGTTGACCTCGGCCCTGGTTTGTTCACTGGGCTTCGCGTCGGTGTCGCAGCGGCAAAGGCCATGGCCTATGCACTTGATGTTCCCATGATCGGCGTACCAAGCCTCGATCTTCTGGCATTCCCGGTCCGATTTACTTCGCGCCTCATCGTCGCAACGATTGACGCGCGCCGCGGAGAACTCTTCTATGCCTTCTACCGCCAAGTCCCGGGCGGCATTCAGCGCATCACCGACCATCAGGTCGGCAGTCCGGACGATCTTGCGTCAGAACTGATGGCGTCGGGCGAGGAATGCCTGCTCGTAGGCGACGGTGCCATTCGCTACAGCGAAGTGTTCGATGGTTTGAAGAAGTGCGAAATCGCCGAAGAAGGCTTTGCCTATCCCAACGCAACGTCACTCGTCATGCTGGCTCATGCACAAGCACTTCGTGAGCAGTGGGTGAAGCCTTGGGACCTCGAACCCATGTATCTGCGTAAGCCCGATGCGGAAATCAACTGGTCGACGAGACCGGGCGTTTGAACATGACGACCACGAATTCGATGGTGGAGATCACCACGATGCGGCGACGCCATTTGCGCAACGTATTGCGAATTGAGGAACAAACCAGTTCCACGCCATGGTCCTTGGGGCTTTTCCTTGCCGAAGTTCGTCGCGATGAACGCGATTACATCGTTGCCCTGTCTGACCACGATGAGCGCGTTGTCGGCTTTGCTGGCCTGCTCTATGTCGTGGGCGAAGGTCACGTGACCACCGTTGCTGTTGACCCCGTGGCGCAGGGGGCACGAATCGGCACGCGACTCATGCTTGAACTTGCACGTCGCGCGATTGCACGTGGATCAGGCTCAATCACACTTGAAGTTCGTGCGTCGAACAAAGCAGCACTGGCGCTTTATCGTCGCTTTGGTTTCGCGCCCTCTGGTGTGCGCAAGGACTATTACAAAGATCCCACAGAAGACGCGTTGGTCTTGTGGGCACACGACATCGATTCGCCCGAATACGCCGAACGCCTTGCGTTCATTGAAGAACAACTTCCGGGTGCCCCGATCGAACAGAAGGAACCTGCATGAGCGGAACTCGCGTCCTCGGAATCGAAACAAGCTGCGATGAAACCGCCGCAGCTGTCGTGGTTGATGGTCACCATGTTCTTTCTTCGGTTGTTTCGAGCCAGATCGATCTTCACGCGCGCTACGGCGGTGTTGTTCCTGAAATCGCCAGCCGCGCTCATGTGGAACTTCTCATTCCCGTTGTTGCACGCTCGTTGATTGAAGCGGGCATTCAAGACGATCACGTTGATGCAGTTGCGGCAACTGTTGGACCCGGACTCATCGGTGCGCTTCTCGTCGGCGTGAGTGCTGCAAAAGCGCTCGCTCTTGTCTGGGATGTTCCATTCGTTGCGGTGAATCATCTCGAAGCGCATCTCTATGCTGCGTTGCTTGAAGACCCGGAGATCGAACTTCCCGTTGTTGTGTTGTTGGTGTCGGGTGGACACACACTGCTTGTGCTGATGACCGGCCACGGCCAGTACCGCGTGCTCGGTTCCACAATCGACGACGCCGCAGGCGAAGCCTTCGACAAGGTCGCTCGCTATCTCGGTCTTGGGTATCCCGGTGGCCCCGCGATTGACGCCATCTCGATGGAAGGCGATCCGCAGTCCATGCAGTTCCCGCGCGCCATGCTCAACGAGGGCTACGACTTTTCGTTCTCTGGTCTCAAAACCTCGGTCGTTAATCATGTGCGTCGCAACCCCGAGGTGCACACCGCCGATGTTGCGGCCGCCTTTCAGGAAGCGGTTGTCGACGTGCTCGTCACCAAAGCCCGTCGGGCCGCCCGTGACCACGGAGCCAAGGGCCTGTGCCTGGCCGGGGGAGTAGCGGCCAATTCGCTGCTGCGTGAGCGTCTGCTCGATGCGTGCGTGGCCGACGGCCTACGCGCCTTCCTGCCCAGCCGAGCGATGTGCACCGACAATGCCGCCATGGTGGCCGCGGCTGGCTGGTACCGCCTCCAGTCCGACGGCCCATCGCCTCTTGACACTGGTGCCGATCCCAACCTGAAACTGGTTTCGACCCTTTCATGAGATTCTCCTGATCTCGGGTTGTGACTCCGGGGGTCAGGGGCCTATCGTTAGCAGTCCCACGCGGAGAGTGCTAAGCGCTCGCATCCCGCGAGTGCTACTACCAACTGCCTACGGAGGCTCCAGCTATGAACCTTCAGCCCCTCGAAGACCGCATCGTGGTCCTTCCCGGACAAAGCGAAGCAACGACCGCCAGCGGTCTGGTCATCCCCGACACCGCCAAAGAAAAGCCCCAGCAGGGTGAAGTTCTTGCCGTCGGCCCCGGCCGTCGCAGCGAACAGACCGGCGAGGTCATCCCCGTCGACGTGAAGAAGGGCGACACCGTCGTCTACTCCAAGTACGGCGGCACCGAAATCACCGTCGATGGTCAAGACGTCCTCATCCTCAACGCCCGCGATGTCCTCGCGGTCATCAAGTGATCGGAAGCTGACACATGGCAAAGATGCTCAAGTTCGATGAGGACGCACGACGCGCCCTCGAAGCCGGTGTGAATGCACTGGCTGACGCCGTCAAGGTGACGCTCGGCCCGAAGGGTCGCAACGTTGTCCTCGACAAGAAGTTCGGTGCACCGACCATCACCAACGATGGTGTTTCCATCGCTCGTGAAATTGAACTCGAAGATCCTTTCGAGAACATGGGTGCACAGCTGGTCAAGGAAGTTGCAACAAAGACCAACGACATCGCTGGCGACGGCACCACCACCGCCACCGTTCTTGCCCAGGCACTCGTTCGCGAAGGTCTTCGCAACGTTGCCGCCGGCGCAAGCCCGCTTGGCCTCAAGCGCGGTATCGAAAAAGCTGTTGCTTCTGCTGTTGAAAGCATCAAGAAGCAGGCCAAGGAGATCGACGACAAGTCCGAGATCGCTCAGGTCGCCAGCATTTCAGCCGCAGACACCGTGATCGGTGGCGTCATCGCTGACGCAATCGACAAGGTCGGCAAGGACGGCGTTGTCACCGTTGAAGAGTCCAACACCTTCGGCATGGATCTCGACTTCGTCGAGGGCATGCAGTTCGACAAGGGCTACCTCTCCCCGTACTTCGTTTCTGACCTTGAGCGTCAGGAAGCAGTGCTCGACAACCCATACATCCTCTTCGTGAACTCGAAGATCTCGTCAGTGCAGGACATGCTTCCCGTGCTCGAGAAGGTCATGCAGTCGGGCAAGCCCCTTCTGATCATCGCCGAAGATGTCGACGGCGAAGCACTTGCCACCCTCGTGGTGAACAAGATCCGCGGAACGTTCAACTCCGTTGCCGTCAAGGCTCCGGGCTTCGGCGAGCGCCGTAAGGCAATGCTTGCTGACATGGCCATCCTCACCGGCGGTCAGGTCATCAGCGAAGAGATCGGCCTCAAGCTCGACTCGGCCACGCTCGACCTTCTCGGCACCGCCCGCAAGGTTGTTGTGACCAAGGACGAGACCACCATCGTTGAAGGCGCTGGCGAATCCGCCGACGTCAACGGTCGTGTTTCGCAGATCAAGCGCGAGATCGAAGACACCGATTCCGATTGGGATCGCGAGAAGCTCCAGGAGCGTCTTGCGAAGCTTTCGGGCGGCGTTGCGGTCATCAAGGTTGGCGCAGCCACCGAGGTTGAACTCAAGGAAAAGAAGCACCGCATCGAAGATGCGCTCAGCGCAACTCGTGCAGCTATCGAAGAAGGAGTTGTCGCCGGTGGCGGTACCGCACTTCTCCGTGCACGTGCATCGCTGAACAAGACCATCGAATCACTCGAAGGCGACGAAGCCACTGGCGCTCGCGCTGTCTACCGTGCGCTCGAGGCTCCGGCCCGACTCATCGCTGACAACGCTGGCCACGAAGGTGCCGTCATCGTTCAGCAGGTCGAAGCCGCAAAGGGCTCGACCGGATTCAACGCTGCAACTGGCGAGATGGTTGACCTTCTCAAGGCTGGCGTCATCGACCCGGCCAAGGTCACCCGCGCTGCGCTGCAGAACGCAGCGTCGATTGCGGCTCTGCTCCTCACCACCGAAGCACTCATCGCCGATAAGCCGGACGATGGTGGCGGTGCCGCAGCTGCCGCTGCTGCCATGGGCGGTATGGGTGGCATGGGCGGAATGATGTAAGTCAACCCTTACGGGTTGTTCGCAACGGCCGGTCCTTCGGGGCCGGCCGTTTGCGTTTTGTTGCGTTCACTGTTTGTTCACTTGGGTTTCCTATGGTCTGTACTGTTATCGGCCAACAGGACCCAGCAGCTCATGTCGCGAGTTCGATTCCCCAACCTGATCATCGTTGTGGTCATCGTGATCTGTCTCGTCGCGGCATCGAGTGGTTTTGTGGCGACGATGTCAGAAGCACTTCGTACCTCGTCGTTTTCGCCAGCATCAGCACCGGTTGTGGCCACGGCGGTTACCTCGGGCGACTATCACTCCTGCGCGCTCATCAGCACTGGCGGCGTTAAATGCTGGGGGAATGGACCACCTGCATTGTTGGGAGCGGGACCCACCGTGGGTGGAAGCTCCGTTCCTGTCGACGTTCTCACCATCACCGATGCAACTGCAGTGTCGGCGGGAGGTGCGTCAACATGCGCAATTGTGACTGGCGGAGCAGTCAAGTGTTGGGGGTTGAACTCTTCAGGGCAGTTGGGTGACGGCACAAGTATCGATCAGTCAATCGCAGTTTCAGTGGTTGGGCTGAACGAAGCGGTGACACAAGTCGTTGTTGGTGCTGTGCACGCGTGTGCCCTCACCGTTTCGGGCGGGGTGAAGTGTTGGGGTAAGAACGACGACCAGCGACTGGGCGACCCAACCTTTCCGCTCGGATCGTTCTCAACGACTCCGGTGTCGGTACTCGGCCTCGAATCTGGCGTGACGTCAATCTCTGCAGGTGTAAATCACACGTGTGCGGTGGTCAACGGTGGCGCGAAGTGCTGGGGACGAAATGAGTACGGCGCGCTCGGTGCGAGTTCGAACGGTGAACTCGTGCAGGTGCAGACATTGACGAGTGGCGTCGTCGCCGTCGGAGCGGGCCAAGTTCATTCATGTGCGCTGATGGCAACGGGAATCGTGAATTGTTGGGGTGCGGGATGGGGTGGCGGTGGCCTTGGTCGTGGACCGGCGGGTCCCGATGGTGATCCCGTTCCCGGTCCTGTCGTCAATCTCACCAACGCGGTGTCACTGGACGTAGGCCCGTCGATCTCTTGTGCCGTTACCGCGTCGAGCGAAGTGAAGTGCTGGGGACTGAATAGCTCCGGACGTTTCGCGATGGGCGATCCCAACAACGCGTGGTACAACTCGCCACAACTTGCGACGGGTTATCCCGATTCCACGCAGATCAGTAGCGGCGATGGACACACGTGTGCTCTCACGAGTCGAGGCAAAGTTCGCTGTTCCGGAAGTAATTGGAATGGAGCCTTAGGTGCAGGAAACGTTTCCGATCAGGACAACGGCATTGACGTCATTGGAATCGATGGGACGCCTCCGCCAAGCCCGTTAAAGCTGATGTTCGATCCAGTCGTGACATCTTGCGGAACTTCAACCGCTGGTGTGGCGTTATCGGGAAATGTCGCTGCGACGATTGACTGGGGTGACACAACGAATGATGTTGTCTCCGCGGACGGAACCACCGAACACACCTACTCCGACTCGTTGGCGCATGAAATCTCAATCTCAGGTTCAGCGGGGCACTTTTCTGCCTCTACCGGACTTCCAGGTGCAAACTGCGTCACGGAAGTCTCGCAATGGGGAACGCTTGGACTCACGAGCCTTTCCAGTGCGTTCAACAACTTGAGCAATTTGGTCGCAGTGCCAGAAGACTTGCCCTACACCGTCACGGATGTGAGTTCGATGTTCGAGTCGACCTCATCGTTTAATCAAGACATTTCAACTTGGGACACATCGCACGTCACCAACATGAGCGGAATGTTTGCGTGGACGCAACGTTTCAACCAGCCGTTGGCATCTTGGGATGTCTCGAACGTTACGAACATGGCGTACATGTTCAACAACGCTTCGTCGTTCAATCAGCCGATTGACTCGTGGAATACGGGAAAGGTCGGAGCATTCAGGGCAATTTTCTGGGGCGCATCGACATTTAACCAATCGTTACCAAATTGGAGTTTCGCTTCCGCGCACGTAGCAGCGCTCTGGCAGTTTGTGGGTAGCGGAGGTTTGAGCCGAGAAAATTTCAGTACGTCACTCATCGGTTGGGCAACTCGTTCGCAGAACAGCGGAGTGATGGCGTATTTCGGAGTTGAGTATCTGGCAAGTGCGTCGGACGCGGTAGCAAACCTTCGTTCCAAGGGTTGGGACATCCGCGGAACCTCGCTCTACGTGCCTCCCACAACGACGACGTCAACCACGACAACAACGACTGAACCGCCGACGACAACGACGACGACTGAACCGCCGACGACAACGACGACGACTGAACCGCCGACGACAACGACGACGACAACGACGACGACTGAACCGCCGACAACGACAACGACGACTGAACCGCCGACGACGACAACGACGACGACTGAACTCCCGACCACAACGACTTCGACATCGACGACATCAACAACGCTTGCGCCGTCAACGACGACCACGAGTACCTCGACAACAACCTCGACAACAACCTCGACAACAACCTCGACAACGCTTCCTCCCACAACGACAACGACCTTGCCTCCGCCCTCGCCGATCTACACCGTGGTGTTTTCCTGCGGTGACGGGTCCGGCTCAGCGCCAGCGGACCAAACGGGACTCCTTCGTTCGACAGTGGTCCTCCCCATTACGGCCTCACCCTGCGAAGCGTCATTTGGAACAGAGTTCTCGGGTTGGCGCTGCCTCTCGACGGACGTCGGAGCTGGCGACGCGTACCTCCTTGTAGGTGATTCCATGTGCACGGCTCGATGGACGCAGATCTATGTGCCTCCTCCGCCCACGACGCAACCCGCTCCGGTTGCGCCTCCTCCCACGACCCCTCCTCCCACGAGTCCACCGACGACCTTGCCCACTCAGCCGCCGCCGGTAGCGAGCGATCCTTCAGTGAACAATGCGGCAGAACTCGCGGCGCTCAACGCTGCGATCGCTTCGCCAACGGCCACCACCGATCAGGTGCAATCGGCGGTGACGAACTTGCTCAGCGCTGGTGTAACGGGTTCGCAGGCAACCGAACTTGCGACAAGTCCTAAAGTTCTGGACAGCATCAACTCGAAGCAAGCGACGGCCGTCTTCAAAGCGATCCCGGTTGGCAAGTTGGATGCAGCACAGGAAGCGGTCCTCGTCACGGCTGTGAGTGCAGCGCCCCAAAACGTGAAGAACGCGTTCGAGGGGACGATTGATGTCTACGGGGCCGGTTTCGACCGCTATGTCCCCGTTGGTTCTGCTGTCGATGTTGGCGATCGCCGAACGTTGATTGCAGCTGCGGCAGCAACCGCGGTTGCGGGCGCCGCCGCCGCTGGCGCTGTAAGTAGCGGATCTTCGAGTTCAGGTAGCCCATCGAGGTCAGGCGATTCGCGAGGTGGAGTGCCTACCGGTGCCGACACTCTGACCGATGCTCAGATGGCATCGGTGGCTCGAAAGATGGGTCGAGGAATGTTGAAGAAAAAGTCAGATGATCCAAACAAATTGGGACCGGACGGAGAATTAATCATGCAAAGCACCCGACCATCACTCTCGAAGGTCTTGAAGCGCTTGGTGCGCGAAACCGCAGCAATCGGTTTCACGATCGCCGGTGGCGTGGTGGTGATCTTCACCCTTTCGGGAGCAACTCGAAAGGTCGCGATGATCGCCTTAGGAACAGCGTTCCTGCTTCACGTCCTGCATGTAGTGATGACGACGAAAGCGGACTAACGGTTAGTCAGTCTCTTCGTCGCCAGAGAAGTCGTGACTGGCGGGAACACGGGGAACGGCGGGCTTCTCTGAACCGAGAAGGCTGACGATGCGGGCAACTGCAGTTACGAGGAACACCTGGCCGAGGATCGCTTCGAAGATTGAAAGCGAACGCGCGAACTCTGTCGCTGGCGTGAGGTCACCGAAGCCGACTGTCGTGAGCGTGATGAAACTGAAGTACGTGTAATCGCCAGCGTTCGGATGCACGGTTTCGTGGAAAATATGAAAGTTTTGTAACGCTGAATCGCACCGGTAGAGCGAAGCAAAAAAGATGCCAATCAAGAGATAGGCGGTTATGCCGGCCGCAAGTGTGTTGAGTGTGACTCGTTCATGTTGGAACGCCCGGCGAACGACAACGGGGAACGCACACGCAATGAGGGCCGCGAACAATGCGGATGAAAGTGCAATGAGATAGCGATCATCAGTGAAGTCAACGACTCGGGCGATGCTCGTGATGACCGCCATCACACCAACGACGACCAGCAGAACAGTGACGGCTGTCATTGTGCGCTTCGAAACTCGCGAGCGGTGGTAGGCGAGAAGGACGAGAAGTGCGCTTGCGGGATAGACGAGCAGAAAGCCGAAATGGAACGCGTCGATCATTGGCGAGAAGAGAATTGTCAGAATCGCTAGCAACAGGACGGGGAAGAAACTGTCCCGACCAAACAGGACCTCTTTCCAATTCGTTGCGGAAACTTGGGTCGGGTCGGTCATGTCGGGAGCGTAGGTCGCTACCCTTCCTGTCATGGACATGTCTGCTGGACCCCCGCCGCCCGATCCCGAAAAACTTCTCGCAGCATGGAACGAGTGGGAAACCGGTGAAAACACTCCGGGCCGCGTCATGGCCAACCTCAAGACTGCGGGTATGCCGGAGTTGTTGCGCGTGCTCGTCGAGCAAAAGCAGGCAGGCGCGTCCTGAACCGGGGCGGTCAGCAGCAGATTCCCCGTCCACCGGCCACCGTTGACGGTGGTCCGGCACCATGGGCCCATCTGTCCGCAGAACTCCGTCGTCCGACGATGGCCGAGATCCGTACCGTCATGGCTTCTGCTGCGGCACCACGCACGCAAGAAGTTGCCGATGGCGCGCTTCGCTCTGCGGTGCTCGCCGGACTCTACGAAGACACCAGCGGGGCGGCTCAGGTCGTGCTCACCCGTCGATCGAAGGCTCTGAGAAGCCATAGCGGTGAGGTGAGTTTCCCCGGCGGTCGTCAAGAGCCGGGGGAGGAACTCTGGGTCACTGCGTTGCGTGAGGCCCAGGAAGAAATCGCGCTCAATCCGTCTGTCGTGAAGCATCTCGGTGAGCTCGATCATTTGCGCACCGTGTCGAGTCGATCATGGATTGTTCCGTATGTGGCAGAGATCACCGACCCGCATCTCGTCGTGCCTCAGTTGCAGGCTGCTCCCGACGAAGTGGAGCTGGTGCTCCACGTCGGTCTTGAAGAGTTACTTCGCGATGGAGTTTTCCGCGAGGAACTCTGGACCTTCGGAGAGCATACCCGGCCAGTCTTTTTCTTCGAAATTGAAGGCGACACGGTGTGGGGTGCAACCGCAGCGATGCTGCGAAACCTTCTCTCGATAGTCACCGGCACGCACGATCCGAAGGCCGAGATCACACATTGGGATGCCCCCAACGCCGTCCTCCCGCCCGGCCTCGGCGAGTAGAGTTCTCTCTTTCGAGCGAAGGGATCAGCAATGGCTGAAGTCGAAATCGGAATGGGTAAGTCGGGTCGTCGTGCATACGGCTTTGATGACATCGCCATCGTGCCGAGTCGTCGTACGCGAGATCCCGAAGATGTCGACATCACATGGGAGATCGACGCATTCAAGTTCCAGCTTCCACTCATGGCCTCGGCGATGGACGGTGTCGTAAGCCCCGCAACCGCGATTGAAATCGGTCGACTTGGTGGCCTTGGTGTGCTGAACCTCGAAGGTTTGTGGACTCGCTACGAAGATCCCGAGTCGTTGCTCGAAGAGATCAGCAAGCTTGATGTCGAGAAGGCCACTGCGCGTATGCAGCAGATCTACATGGAGCCCATCAAGCCCGAGCTCGTCACGCAGCGCATCCGCGAAATCAATGCAGCCGGCGTTACCTCATGTGCGTCGGTTACCCCGCAGCGAACCGAGTCATTGTCCAAGGCCATTCTTGAAGCGGAACTTGATCTCCTCGTCATTCAGGGCACGGTCGTTTCTGCGGAGCACGTTTCAAAGACGGTCGAACCGCTGAACCTCAAGAAGTTCGTTCGTGAAATCGACATTCCCGTCATTGTCGGTGGCTGTGCGTCGTACCAAGCGGCGCTGCATCTCATGCGCACCGGTGCCGCTGGCGTTCTTGTTGGTGTCGGTCCCGGTCATGCATGCACCACTCGTGCAGTGCTTGGTCTCGGTGTTCCGCAGGCAACCGCAATCGCCGACGCTCGCGCTGCTCGCATGCGTCATCTCGATGAAACCGGCGTCTACTGCCAGGTCATCGCCGACGGCGGCATGGGAACCGGTGGCGACATCGCCAAGGCGATCGTGTGCGGCGCCGACGCGGTCATGATCGGCTCGCCGCTTGCGGCAGCATCTGAAGCTCCCGGCCGCGGCTACCACTGGGGTATGGCCACGTTCCATCCGACGCTTCCCCGAGGCGCGCGAGTTAAGACCACGACTCGCGGAACTCTCGAAGAAATCCTTGTTGGACCGGCGAATGAAAACGACGGACGCATGAATCTCTTCGGTGCCCTTCGCACGTCGATGGCCACGTGTGGCTATCAAACGGTGAAGGAATTCCAAAAGGCCGAGGTCATGGTTGCTCCTGCACTGCAGACCGAAGGAAAGGTCCTGCAGAAAGCGCAGGGCGTCGGAATGGGTCACTGATCTTGAACACTGAATCGACGGTAGGCCCCGTCCTCGTCGTCGATTTTGGCGCGCAGTATGCACAACTCATCGCGCGCCGCGTGCGTGAAGCGCATGTGTTCTCTGAAATCATCGGACACAACCTGACTGCAGCAGAGATTGCGGCCAAGAAACCTGCGGGCATCATTTTCTCGGGTGGTCCTGCTTCGGTGCACGTCGATGGTGCGCCGTCGATCGATCCCGGTGTCTACGAACTTGGTGTTCCAATCCTTGGTATTTGTTACGGCGCACAGTTGCTCGCACGTGATCTCGGTGGCGAGGTTTCTCGCACCGACCGCGGTGAATACGGCCGTACCGAACTCACCGTTGTGGCCGACGACGTTCTGTTCAGTGCAGCACAGCCCCGCACGCAGTCAGTATGGATGAGCCACTTTGACACCATCACTGTTCCGCCGATTGGCGCAACGGTCACCGCATCTACTCCCGAAACACCAGCCGCTGCCTACGAAGACGTGAAGAACCGTCGTTATGGCGTGCAGTTCCACCCCGAGGTTGTGCACACACCGCACGGCCAAGAACTCCTTGAACATTTCCTTTCTGACGGATGCGGTCTCGCTCCGTCGTGGACGATGTCGTCAATCATCGAGACACAGGTCGAACTCATTCGTGCACAGGTGGGTAGCGGTCGCGCCATTTGCGGATTGTCCGGTGGCGTCGATTCCGCCGTTGCAGCCGCGCTCGTGCACAAAGCAATTGGTTCACAGCTCACGTGCGTGTTCGTCGACACCGGCCTTATGCGTCTCGGCGAAGGCGAGCAAGTTGTCGAAACCTTTCAACGCCATCAGGGCATTGAACTGATTCACGTTCGCGCCGGCGACCGTTTCTTCGAACGCCTTGCTGGCATCACCGATCCGGAAGAAAAGCGCAAAGCAATCGGCGAGCTTTTCATTCGTATCTTCGAAGATGCCAAGGGCGGACTCCAAGACGCAAAGTTCCTTGTGCAAGGAACGCTGTATCCCGATGTCATCGAGTCGGGCACCAAGGACGCCGCAAAGATCAAGAGCCACCACAACGTCGGTGGCCTTCCCGACGACATGGACTTCGAACTCGTCGAGCCACTGCGCGCGTTGTTTAAGGACGAGGTGCGCAAGGTCGGCACCGAACTTGGCCTTCCCGACGAAATCGTTTGGCGTCAGCCGTTCCCTGGTCCCGGACTCGGTGTGCGCATCATCGGCGAGGTCACTCCCGACAAAGTTGAGATGCTGCAGAAGGCCGATGCCATCGTGCGTGAAGAAGTGAAGGCCGCCGGCCTTGAGCGTGAAATCTGGCAAGCGTTTGCCGTGCTTCCCGACATTCGTTCCGTTGGTGTCATGGGTGATGAACGCACCTACGGGTTCCCGGCAATTATTCGCGCCGTCACCAGTGAAGACGCGATGACCGCCGACTGGGCCCGCCTTCCTTACGACCTTCTTGAGCGCATGTCCTCGCGCATCATTAACGAGGTTCCCGGCATCAACCGCGTGGCCTACGACATCACGTCGAAGCCCCCCGGCACCATCGAGTGGGAATAGCGACTGAGTGGGAATAGCAGCGCTGAGAATCAAGCGTTGCTGCAAAAGTGCAGGAAATTATTCAGGGGGCTAGGTTCGAATCATGAATCTCCTCTCAAACCGCTTCATCGTTGTTGGCTCAACCGCGCTTCTTGGCGCTGGCGGTGCAGCGGTGGCGTTGGCTGCGGGGGCCGGTGTGGCTTCAGCAAATGCACCCCTCTCGGTCACGAATCTCAACGACTCGGGTGCGGGCAGCCTTCGTCAGGCCTTGCTCGACGCGAACTCGGCACCGGGTCAGGATGTCATCACGTTCGCCACTGGTGTGAGCGGAACGATCAGCTTGCTTTCGGATTTTCCTCAGCTCACCGAAGCGATCGATCTCGAAGGCCCGGGGTCATCGGTCATCACCATTGACGGCGGATGGACCCAAGCGGGTGGGTCGGAATCTGGACACGTGATATTCGATATCTACGACGGGCCCGGTGTGGGAGCTGGAATCTGGACGCTTTCGGGATTCACCGTCACCGGCGGAAATCACTCCGTCGGCCCCTGGGACGGGGGTGGCGCGATTACCGCTCTGAATTCCGCTCCTTTGAACATCATCAATGTCGCCGTTACTGCGAATTACTCGGACTCGGTCGGCGGCGGCATCCGCCTCTCGGGAACCGGCAATGTTGTCATCACAGATTCCACGATTACGGGCAATTCAACTGGCGGTGGCGGTGGTGGGCTCTACGTCGATACCGGAGACCATTCAACACTGACGATCATCAACTCTGACATCTCGAACAACACCGCTGACGGCGATGGCGGCGGTCTCTATCTCGACACTGATGGCGGAAACGTAACGATCGTGGGTTCGACAATTACAAACAACACGGCCCATGACG
>Ga0114960_10002358_pt1 | contig 14829 bp, 18 predicted proteins | sample C_130625_MF_Meta_FD_92637 | JGI IMG/M metagenome (GOLD analysis project Ga0114960, IMG submission 92637) | Freshwater microbial communities from Lake Croche, Canada to study carbon cycling - C_130625_MF_MetaG | ecosystem: Environmental > Aquatic > Freshwater > Lake | place: Lake Croche, Canada... | reverse complement strand
TTGTCCGTTAGGAGCATATGGCCATGCGTAGATTTGTCCGCGATTATATCCGGCCAACCACTGAAGACAGAAGGAGTGGACACCCATTTGCTTCAGAGAGTTACGATATTCAGGTGACGCTAGCAGAATTTCCAGCATTTGGGCTTTTGTTGGTGGATGCTGAATCGCACAGAGGTTTGTCCAGATACGGACATGTGAAGCATCAACGGATTGGTTTGCCCCCATCTGTTGAGACTTAGGATTTATGTTTTAAACTTTCAACGAACGCGGCGTGTATGATTTCTGTGTTTTCTAGCCTTACGTGTTCTTGATCTTTCGACGTGGTTATTTGAAGGCGGAAATCCGAAACATTTTCTTACGCCGTTTGAAACTCTCCGACAGAAACTCTTAGGCCGAGAAGGTAAAAAGGGACTATGTTCAGCTTCTCTTTTATTTTGGATTTTTTCCATAATACTATTTTGTAGTTCTGCTTGTTCCTCATTAATAATTTTTCTTTTATTCGCATTTGATAATCCTATCATGTTATTTGTTGTAGCCCAATTGAGACTACGTCCAGTCCCGGGACGCATATCACGAAGACGATGCATAGCAGCAATATCGACACGTAACTCATTGTCCTCATTCAGCCATGTTTCAGGAATTTCATTTGTAAGTCCTCCATAAGGAAACCGAATAAGCACCTTTCTGTTTTGTGCCATCCCTACTAAAATCGCATAATTATATAAAGTAAGGAATGAAAAAATCTTCTATTAGACAATTTACTAAAAAATGTCTAAAAGCAGGTTATAAGGAGCAGATCTGTAAGACTGCCTGGATTTTTGCTAAGCTTCCAAGCAAGGAACTTCAAGATATGTATTCAAAAACTTTTAAAGCAGAAAAAACTTACAAATGGCCTTATCCTTCAATCAAGAAGACGAATAAACTTAAGTACAATAAGCCGCCAACAAAGTTAACAAAAGCGATGCTTCTTAAGGCGTCGGGTCCTCGTATTTTTCCTGAATTTTCTCGTGCGTGATTTTCTTAGATGAAGGGGTCCTTGTAAGTTCCATGGTATCGCTACGGCATAAAAATTATCATTTCCAAATGTTGTCCAAAAATTATTATGAGCTATAACAACACGATCATTGCTAAATTGTTGGGTTTTTTCAAACCGCAATTCAACCCGACCTCTAGAATTTGGTTCTTCTTTTGTAGTTAAAGTTCCATAATTAATTAAAATTCCTAGAGGTCTATGTATTCTTCCAAATCCTTTATCTATAACCCAATAATCTTGACCAATAATCAAATCATTTGGGTCAGTAATATGAGCACCAATAACTTCCCAATCAGGTTGAAGTGGTGGCATTGCCATTCTACCTAAGTTAGCACAAAATTTGAAGCAATTTTTGCTGGAAGTATAAGTCATACTGAATGCTCGAAGTAGAACTCCTCGAAACCTTTGGCTCGGACCTAACAGTTGTAAATGCGGCTCGTGTTTCTATGGGTAAGGAATCCACTGTAATGACGCCCGGTGACGGAAAGCTAATCAAGTATTTGGCAACCCATAAACACGTAAGTCCGTTCTTTCATCCGCAGATTCGCTTCCGTTTCAAGATGCCTATCCCCATCGCCCGCGAATGGTTTCGGCACACGGTAGGTTTCAGCCGTAATGAAATCAGCCGCCGATATGTAGACACAGATCCTGAGTTCTTTGAACCCACGATGTGGCGTCAGCGTAATCCCTCAGTTAAGCAGGGGTCTATGGATACTCCCGTAGAAGAGCATGGTGCGGTTGTAGATAAGGTTCACCTGTGGCATACACAGGCTCTAGATTTGTATAAGGACCTGCTCCAACAGGGTGTATGTCCCGAGCAGGCACGCTTTGTCTTGCCGCAGTCAATGTACACGGAGTTTATTGAGACGGGTTCACTTTATGGATATGCCCGTCTGTGTGGTCTACGTGATGCTCCGGACGCACAGAAGGAAATTCGGGATTACGCCCATCAGGTATCAACACTGCTAGAGAAGAAGTTCCCTGTTTCTTGGCTAGCTCTAACACAGCCTTAGTAGATTTGAGCAGCTATAACTAATCCTTATTACTTTCTATTTTTGTTCTTGCGGGTTCTGCGTCCTCCAGGTCTAAGTAATTCAGGAAGTCCTCCTCTATTTCCGTAAACACTTCTATGTACTTCGGGAAGTAATTCAGGAAGTCCACGTCCACTTCTAGAACCACCTCCTCCACCTCCACTGCCACCACCTCCACTGCCACCACCTCCACCTCCACCTCCTCCTTCTTCATAAACAAAAAGACGTTGAATTACAGCACCTCTATCATCTATTTTAATATATTCATTAATACCTGAATTGTTTAAAATAAAATCGTGTTGCATTCTACTATTCATAAATATTTAATCAATTGTAAAGGTCAGCAGATTTCGCCATAATCCCAAAAAAACTTCTTTGCCCTGCTTCAAAATAACGTCCGTAAATGTCCATGTTTGATGGACACAATAGGGATCATTAGAAAGAAGAGTTTCCATAAATGTAGTTGAGCGTATAATTAGACTAGGCCATTCTCCGCATTCCTTAATTTTATCACTAATCCAACCATCTTCTGATATAGGACAGTCTTCTATGGCAGGGTTAGGTCTGTATCTTTTACAGATTTCAATCATTTTTGCTATACGACGTACAGTTGCACCGCCGCCACCAGGAGCATCTTGCATCCATGCCCACGGGTTTCCGTAATAATCTGTCATGAACATATCCATATCTAGTTTCCGGCGGATGAAGATATCCATTTGGACTGTCATAATATATTTTGCATCAATTGCCTCGTAGTTTCGGTAATCTGTGTAAAAATTATTATAATCTTGGATAGCCTGTTCTCTAGCAATGTTGCCCTTAAAAAACGGGATTATATTATAGTGTGGGGCTTTATCTCCTAGCAGAGTATGGATAAAATCCACATTCTCATCCGAACAAAAAATATAGACTGACATCTGAGGCCCCGCCCAAGCGATATTTCGTAGAATATACCAAAAATTGGGATGCGGTCTTCGCTCAACAATTACGAAGGCGTTATCAGCCTTCTTGGGTGGTGTATAGGTCTGCCAGAATTTATCCAAAGCAGCACCATAAGTTACATGTAAATAATTGTAAACATAAGGCTCCAAAATATAACGGAGAATATGACAACGTTTATCCCATATGTGCCGTTTTTCATTTTCATCGCTGGCTTCATTCATTTTTTTTACAATCTTCATATGCTCAACAAGTGATAAATCCCAGAGTACGTCAATACTCATTTCCTATTAAAAATATTTTGCCTAGCCGCTTTAAACTTACCAAACTAAAAGTCAGTTTCACCCGCAATAACGGATGCTGCTAGAATCTCCTCTAGTCGGTCCTTCTTCTTCTCCTTGATAACCTCCTTTGGCTTCCCATTTTCTAGGACTGTTAGATAGGGCAGTGACGTAATCTCCGCCTGCTCATCATCGGACATTTCCTCAAGGTCTAGGACCAAAAGGGGCACAGCAAATTTCTTACACATCAACTGAATTTCCGGCAGGAGGACCTTACAGACCTTACACCACTCAGCACGCACATAGGTTACGGACAAAGACATTCTTGCTACTACCAGCAGCAAAAATATTTTTTATCAAATTTTTGGCAACACGCAAGTTGTTGACCCTTGGAAGACGCAAGTTGTTGACCACTAAGCCTAAACCAGCACCTTGCTCAGATCCGACGGCAGCTCCTCAATCTGGAACTGGTAGATCTCAGAAATCTGCTTGAGGTTGCGATGCTCAGTCGGAGTCACCAGCGAAATCGCTACTCCCTTGCGGCCAAAACGACCCGAGCGTCCAATACGGTGAATGTACGTCTCCTTTGAATTGAGCGAAGGGATGTCATAGTTAATGACTGATGAGACCTGCTGGACATCAATGCCACGCGACAGCAGATCCGTAGAAATCATGACTCGGGTCGCACCAGAGCGAAACTCCTTCATACGATCCGCCCTCATCGCCGGATCCATATCACCGTGAATGAGCGAAACCGTAAAATCCCGCTTGATCATGTTCGCGTACAGCATCTCAGCCCGGTCCCGCGTGTTACAGTAAATGAGCGACTGCTTGATGCTAAGCCCCTCATAGATGTCACAGAGGACCTCCAACTTCCATTCATCCTTCTCAAGCGGGACATAATACTGCTGGATACCCTCAAGTGTAACCTGCTCGGGCTGTAGAACAATCCGAACCGGGTCCTGTAGCAGCATTCCAGCAATCTCCAGAACCTCAGGTGGCATCGTCGCAGAAAAGAGACCCACCGCACACGTCTTGGGCAGACCCAGCCGGACAATCTCCCGAATCTGCTCGGCGAAGCGGTCCTGTAGCATCTCATCCGCCTCATCCAGAATGAAAGACGACAGATTCCTAAAACTCAAGTTCTGCTTGATAGCAAGGTCATAGATGCGACCCGGTGTTCCAACGACCACATGAACGCCACGACGAAGTTCCGCTGTATTTTCGTTACGAGCAGAACCACCAACTGCTAGAAGCACCTTGATACCCATGAAGGAACCAATCCCCGAAAAGACCGTCGCAATCTGCGTTGATAGTTCACGCGTGGGTGAAATAATCAGAACCTGTGGTACCACCATCGCAGGATCTACACGAGCCAGTGAACCCATTACAAATGTACCGGTCTTGCCTGTGCCCGACTGGGCCTGTGCTAGAATATCCCGACGCTGTGAAAACGGTACAACCGCTAGCGTCTGAATCCGGCTCGGCTGCGTAAAGCCGAATGAATAGATTCCACGAAGCAGGTTCATCGGCAGACCCATATCGTCAAAACTCTTATAGACCGTCAGCGAAGCTGACTGATCCTCTACGCTAATTACCCCCTCCTTCGTCTCCCTAATTGCTGAGTCACTCATTGTATTCATTTCTGCCTGATTCTTTAGGTTGTGCGACATTTCTCCTACTCAAATTTTGGGGGGCTTTAAGGGTCAATTTTTATGAACCTCCAGCAATCTTCTCTGCTAGAGCCCTAGGCATAAACGGAATAATCGGTTCGCATTCCCACAGAAAGCGTTTACCAAAATATTCAAGTGAAAAAGACTCTGGTAGAAACTCAAAATACTTCCCGAGCCTTTCCCTAACGGCTATAGGAAGTAACCCATGACTTTCCGGCGGCAAAACCATTACAAGTTGCGTGATAGGTGAAACCGCAACAGAAGAACCAGCCGCTATAGGAAGTTCTTCCATCTTTTCTAAAACCCGAGCCAAAGTCGCAAAGGTCGGGGCTGAAGACCACGAATAATACCAATTAACATCCACCGACCCTGAATCCAAATAATAGGAAAAAACCCATTGAAATCCCCGAATGAATTCAGTCGCTCCCTTCTCAGCCGCTGTACTACAAGAAAAATGATAGGTTTCTAGCAGTTGTCTCCATTTCGACGACAGTTGTCCACCTTCCAGCAGAAACATCTCTGTCTGACGCACCATGGGCTCTGATTCGGCCTCTTCGCAGGCACGAGCAAAGGGTTCAGTCTGCTTGAGAGACGGCGGATACCACTTTTTTTTCTGATACAACCATTTACTAACCCGCCCATGCTCTTGTGCTGAACACCAAGTGAAAAATTTCAATAAAACACGCTGATTAATCTTCCCGTTATTGTTAAGCCGTGCCTTCTCTAATAAACATACGGTTTCCAAACCATCCAGAATAAATGCAATTGCGTCATCGCGAATACTAAAACCGAGTGAATGTGGCATGAAGTCATTTCCCAGCACAGACATGATAGCGACGTAATCGCGGAGCCATATAGACCGCGAAGTCCCATCATGACAATGCGTTTTCCACATAGCTTCAAGAACAGCAGTCGGGTCAAAGAATTGTATAGTTAGTTCAGCCACATCTGTAACTGTTCCTTCCCCGTTTTCACGACACAAGATAATACGATTACTTGTTAAATCCGCATGGAGCATTCCCAGTAGAATTAAGTCCGCATCTAAGCCGTAGACAACTACGTTTTTTTCCTTCAGCAACCGCAATCGTTGCATAACTTTATGTTCACCTTCACCTGCCATATCTGAGCCACTCAAGACACATTGGCTTTTACCCTGCTTGTTCCATTTCTGAGCCCATCCCGCCAAAAATTGGTTCATCTCATCCATGAATGCAGTACCTGGTGTGATTGAATTACGATCCCAACCCTCCTCCCCTATTGGTAAACCCAGATCTGCTCGTAAGCCAGCATCCCGCCTACGCAACCACACGGACTTGAAGCGACGTAAACGCTGTTGATGAATCTTTGCTAGAGGCACTGGCCCATCTACTGCGATGAACACTTCATCTTTCGGATTCACAATACTAACAAGTCGGTCTAGCCATACACCGACTTCCCTTCGCAACCCGACTTCATAAGGCTCAGTTGCCACGGGCTTTACGGTCTTCATAGCCGCATAAATTATACAATTAAAATCCAGCATGAAAGCCGAAACTTCACCACCATTTTCTACCAGTGATTTGAAAGAACCGGATGTAATATTTTTGAAACGCCGAAGAAGGTGTCGGTAAAAAGAAGGTATCCCCATCTATCTATTTAACGCCGCCGCTCCTTAAATAATTGGATAATGTAGGGATGGCAGAATTCACACGATTTGCGGTTGACGCATTAGCACAAAGAGTAAGACATCGTGCTGAAGCAGGTGGCGTTATACAATTATTAGAAGATAACGCAAAATTTATTTCCGAAGAAGCAAAAGGACAAGCACGCTATGCTTTTCGCACACTCCCCGACTTATTACTAAGTGGTTCATTGTTCCTTACATTTGTACTCGGTTGGCAGCCCGCTTTAGCATCTTTTGCCGCTGGTATTATTACAACAGGCCTAACACAGGGTGTCCTAAGTGATATGATTCGTCTCCAAAAACCTGTATTTGAAAGAGCAGGCGGCTTACTTGGAGGTGGGGCTAATAAGTGTAGTGGTCATTTTCCTGGAGCCGCATGGTCTCGTCCTTTATTGGTTATGGGTCACGCGGATGAACTTGTAGGCGGTTCAGTTCCCTCCTATTATATGACAGTTATGGGATACATCTTCGGTTTTGTTTCTACACAAGAATACATGTTCAAGGATGAACTTTCTATGAGACCGCAGACATCAAGTTGGCTCCGTGTTTTTACAATTACAACAGGTCTACTCGTGGCGGCCCTCGGAATAATTCGCTACGTCACTGACTGTGAACCGTGGTGGTCAGTCATTCTAAGCATGCTCCTAGGTATAATCCTAGCATTCATATTTGTTTCTATTGTTGTTGCTACTCTTGGCCGACGCCAAATCAATGTTCTCCACTTACCTCTGCTAGAAAAACGCATCCCGGATGAAAAACCGATTTATGTATGTGCTGACCCAAATAAATAATAAATAAAAGCCTAAAATAGGGAATGCCTATACCATCAAGTATTCGTAGAGCAGATTTAGTCATCTGGGAATTTGCTTTAAAGAGTCTTCAAAACTTTCCTTTCACCATGTCTGTTAGTTTCATGGTATTGGGCGTAATCTTTTTTCAACCAACCTGGTCACTTATCAGTTTAGGCGTCCTTATGGTATTTTTCCTTGTAACAGTCTTACAATCAATTGCTGGAAAGCTCATTCCAATGTTAGGCGATGAAGTTGTATCCGCCTTTGTAGCACCAGAAAATCTTAACCTACCAGCAGGTGAAAATGTCTGCTATCCCTATAGTGGTTCAGCCCGTTCTTTCGTCTTTCCTAGTGAATGGATGACACAGAGTGCTTTTATTCTCGTCTTCATTATGTATAATTCATGGATTCTCATGAAGAAGAAGGGCAATACGTCCCTCTTTGAAGCTTACCAGCGACGTATATCAAGAACGCAAATAAGTCTACTAGCATCTGGCGTCTTATTGGCGGCCTTTATGGGTCTGAGATATCAAATGGGCTGTGATACGGGAGTAAGTCTTTTTATAAGTGCTGGCCTAGGAGCCGGTCTAGCAGTTGGCTACTGGCACATTCTGGACATATGTAATACACAGCTCAACTCGGATGTTCTGGGTATTACACGAAATATGGCTCCTATGACTGATGATCCCGAGCAAGCAATCGTCTGTACTGCTTAGAGCCCAATAATCATTCTTGACGCTAGGCCCCGCCATACACGAGTACTTCCAGCATTCAAATGTGTTAACTGCTCGTTTTTAAGAAAATAAGCAGATAATTCATCCACTATTGTTACGATTTTTTCTTTATTGAACGGCTTACTTTTAAAAGCAGCCCATTCTTCCTCCGTAAAAATGGGCTTGAAATTGTCCCGATTTATATCATTATGTAACTGAAAAAACCAGGTTTCTAATTCCTCTTTACTGATGATCGCTATGTTGCGTGATCGTAGTTCCTCTGAGAAATGTATCTGACACTTCCGGCAGTTCATGTTTGCCAAACATGCTTTCAAAAAATGTCCCCATAAATGCCGCGTATCCGGTGTTAAGGGCATCCGAATAGAAAAGGTATGAAGCAGATACCACATTCTTGGGCCCCAATAATCAGACATCCCCTGCTAGTATATAGTAAATCAAAAATTTGAGGCTAACGCGCCGATCCAACCAAAATCAAGAAAAACAATGGTTCGTTTGCCCCGCGGATTCCTAGAGGACCTGTCCGGCGTAATTTTCAAACACGATGTTCTGTTCCTAGAGACAATTTGCCGAGAATTGAGTATTCCATTCCGTGAAGCAAAGATAAAGATTCTCGGAGTGGGCGAAGAGTCACTGCTAGAAATCACCGGTGATCTTAGTGATGGTGATACACAATGCCAAATAATGTGTCTTGAAATGCGATCTATGATATATCGCCAGTGTCCTCATCGTCAGATGTTTGGGCATTCAGCCTGTGAAGCACATCATGCGTACTATGAAGGAACACGCAAAAGTAGTAACTTTGTCAAGAGGGATGCTTTAGCAGATATACCTGAACTTCAGTGGTTTTACGATGAGCCCTTGCAAAAGTATGTTCTATGGCACCCTATTCGAAATACACTTTATTCTAAGGAATTGGTTCTGCTAGAAGGAACGCTTTGGAAAGATCCAACATCAGAGACATATTACAAAATTCATATAAGTGAAAAGAATCTCCATCTGCTCAAAAAAAGGGCGGCAAAAAATTGAAAACGCCTACCGTAGTAGAAGTGGCCAGTGAAAATGTCTGAGAATCAGCCACCAGTCGCTAGAATGTTGGATTTCAGTAATGTGGGTTTTCAATCAGATCCAAGGGATACAGTTGATAATCCAGAGTTGCTTCCCGAACAGACCACTACCCGTGCTCGTATTGAGTCAGAGTTTGCTATTGGTGCGGGTCCTTTTGCTGCTAGGGCGTATAACCGAGAGCGTCGTCGTGTACTAGGCCTAGGACAGACAAATCAATATAATGGCATCAGCATCTTGGTCGCGGGAAGACGCACACCTTCGGTAACAAAGACGCTTTTCAATCCGATGACATTTGATGAGTTTTACGCTAAGCCTTGTCCCGTAGGACACACTCGGATTTTCCGGCAACTGCTAGAGGCATCCCATTCTAGCACTCAAGCAAATCTGCGTGTGTCTAAGCCATTTCTTGAACTCAAGGAATATATCCAGTCAATTCCTAAGGAATTTTCCAATCTGTCTGTTCCTTCCAAGTTTAAGTTTCAGGTCAAGTCTGAATTAAAGCCTAATCCTTATAGAATGATCTGGAACAAGTTCATTAAGATTCGTTATCAGATGTGCCGTCTCGTTCATGTTTGGCTCATCCGCAAGTCACGCAAGAAGATGATGCCGATTCCTAACTATGAGACAATGGAGGACCCGAAGGCGACAAACTGTATTGAGTGGCTAGATATTCCTAGTCGCTGCTCGTACAGGATTCACGGAGATACGCTCCTCAAGAGTTTGAAGATGTATCTTCACCACTCAGAGTACGGTTTTCCCGCTCCTCTTTGGCCTAAAAATCCCACTACAAACGCACCTTTCACGCTGGGTCAGATCCAGCATATCATTTATGAACTGTATATCTGGTGTGGAAACAACAGGAAGCCCGTTCCCTATATTCTTCCTAAGTTTCAAGCAGCAGACTTCTGCTTGAAGAAGTTGGTAGTAGAGAATTGCCCCGACCTAACCCTCTACGCCTGCCGTGAGTTGTTTACTGAGATTCATCTGCCGGATGCCATTGAGATGTGGCTGGATATGGTGGAAGAGTTTGGAATACTTTATACTGGAATTTCACGTGATGACTTGGAGGATGAACTTCCCCGATGGATTCTTTCACTTGAGACAGAACAGCCGGCTAAGAAGGCAGCAGGTCTGGAACTTATTACTAAGTGGAAAAGCATTCTGCCCGATCTCGTTCAGTATTCCCGTTTTAAGTATTTCAATCGCTCAGACTGGAATGACCTCAGTTCTCTTAAAACAATAGTAAAGGGTCTTTGGGCAAATACCCATCATCGCATAAAGATGTATTTGTCGGCTCGGAAGAATGCTTTGGTAAGGCTGCTCATTCCAGCAGTTCCCGTAGCCGTAGCAGTAGATGATGACGTAGATGACGTCGCAGACGATGCCACAACTGAGACCGCTTCTACAGCAAGTGCGGATACGCCGATGCCGGATCTTGCTGAAGAGATAGTTAATCATATTATTACGCATACACCTGCTTCCACTAATATTGCTAGTTTTCTGAATGGAGTTCATTCCTTAGACTATCAGATTTCATCTGAGTGGAATAACATTCTAGATGATACTACAGATCGTCCTTCAGCCGTTGAACTTGAATACAATATGTTGATGTTTAATTCATTAGTGCCTTCTATTCTAGCAATCTTGCCTCCGGTAAATCCAGCCGATTCATTTGACTCCGTGGAATAGATGCCACTCATTGGACCGGATAGTTCCGCCGCAACAGAAATAATTCCCAACCGTCTTTATCTTGGAGGTATTCGGGCCGCCCTAGATGAAAATTTCTTAACTGACAAAAAAGTAAATGTTATTTTTAATTGTTCCAAGGATATTCCCTTTATTCAATTGCCGCAACAAATAAACCAGTACCGCGTCCCCGTAGATGATAATCTACAGGATGAGGAAATTGACAATATGACAAAGTGGAGTCCGGAAATTGTCTACAAACTTCTGCGGGAGTACCATGAGGATAAGGTTATTTTAATTCACTGTGCTGCTGGTATGCAACGCTCAGCCGCTGCGTGTTTAATGTTCTTGATGACGCTTTGGAAGCAACCTCAACAACCCGTTTTAGCATTTATGCAGGAACGCCGACCGATTGTTTTCCAGCCTGGAATGAATTTTAAGCGGTCCATTGACTGGTATGAGCAGTGGCTAAATAATAATATAATTCAGAAATAACATCCTCCTTCAATCCTCTGAAAACCTGAAGGAACTTCCATGGGTAAAGGTGTTGTCCATTCCGTATTGAAAAACCCTGAAATCACGCCATGTGATAACCAACGCTGACCCTTAACACCGAAGATTATCTGTGTTCCGCCCCCCGTGTGTATAGCAGAGATACCTCTTTTCTTTAGTTCAAAGCAAATAGGCAGACTCAACGCACCGGCCCCCACAAATACAAAGTCCACGTCTTTGGTAACGCATTCGTTTACCACGGATAGAACCGCCGATAACCAACCGCCTTCAAGTGTTTCTTGCGGCCAAGAACATGGTTCACCCACGCCACAAATGAGTGGCGAATATCCAACACGAACGCAGCCTTTGAACTCCGCATTTCCGAATAAAGGATACGGGAATAAAGCATCTCGGTGAGACCATTGGCTATCAATTGAAGACGCAAATGGTGTCACAACACAAAAGGATCCAACTGCTAGTGACCAACGATTAGCCGCTTCTTTCTGATAAAAAGGCTCTAAGGCTCTTAACGGTAAATACGTGTGAACATTTGGACAATTGTCCCGTACAAAATAACGTTCTTGAGCGGGTAAGCTGGGACTCCAAAGCACAATCTCGTCCATTAAAGCAAGGTTTTCCAGCATATATACACACCATTCCTTGACACAGTCGTTAGTCCCGAATATTCCGGCATTTATTTTCATATTTTTAAGAATGTGAAGGGGGAAAACGCCATTACCATGAGACTTGTAATAAAGCAAAGCTTCCAATTCACTTGTTCCTAATTTCCCTGCTACAAACGGTATCCCTGTACGGATTCGCTCTAGTAGGGCGTGCCCCCCCTCTTCAATTGAATACATTGCGGGTCCAACAACTCCGCCCATCTCTACGATACTTATTTTCACCGTTCTTATATAGGATGTCGGTCTGTCCGCCTGGTTTAGTATTTAATCCAAATACACTACGATGTGTAAAAGCAGAAGGTCGCCGAGGAAAACGGCTACAATCTGTCCCTGCTTTTCAGAGAACTCGTGTAGCAGCAGTTCCTGTCTATGATGCTCTTCCTGAATTCGCAAGAAGTTTAACACGATCATTTACCCAGTCTCGTCGGCCTACTTTTACTCTACCTACCTTTACACGTCGTCTAAGTAATAACTCAGATGGATGCCCTGAAGGAAAAATCCTGAATCCCGCAACGGGGAAGTGCGTAAAAGTGGGTGGACGCGTTCAACGTAGAATTGATCGCAGTCCTTTAGGGGAAGATGAATCACGTGATTTACGTGTACCGATGTTTTACACAAGGAAGGCAAGTAAAATTCCCCTAGGTCAACGTGAAGTAATGCGTAACTGGATTTCTAGCCAATGTTCAAATTCTGAGGAGCCTTTTACAGGCAAGAATCTTAAGGCCATGGCTGAGAATGAGATGAGTAGTCTGATCAGGACATCTGCTGGAACCTGCTTACGTGCGGAGTACTTAGATCGGCATATCCGCCACGAAAGAGAAAGAGGACGTGAAGTAATGGATCCTGTTGCTCCGAGGAAATTGACCTTGTCAAACATGGATATACTTGGTCGCGTTGTTCGCCGCGTTGTCCCTGATTATCGTGTTCCGCAGTTCACGCGGAAAGCGGGTTCGACTGAAAGAATAGCATCAAGACCGCAGACAAGGGCGTTCCGCCATTTAGCAAACGATAATGAGCCTGTGCCTGCTCCTGCTGCTCGTCCTGCCATGCCTGCTGCTATGCCTGCTGCTCGTCCTGCCACTCGTTCTGTTCGCACTGTTGTTTCTGCTGCTGATGCCGGCCCTGCTGGTCCTGTTGTTTCTAGAGCAGTATATCCCTCCTATCATAATCCAATGCCACAGACTAGAAAAAAAGTAAAACAAGCCACAGCCTATCCAGAAAACTGGAAGTTCTTCATTGGCAAGGATGCTCGTAGCGGTAACGACTTCTATAGTGTATATTATTACGACAAGGATATGTCAACCTTAACGGATGACGGTGTACAAATCCCTTCATCAGCCATTCAGATTGACATTGGTATCATCCCCGCATTCGTTGGCGTTGTTGAGTCTGGAACACCCTCCTGTACAACATCTTCACTCGTGGAAAAACTGATTACTCTTCATAAGAAGAATAAACTTCTTCACAAACTGGGCAATCAACTGGTTGCGACCTTAGAACTTCCTGCTGAACGGAATCGTTGGAAGACTCCAGATGGAGCCATTCAACGCCGTTTTTTCCAGCAGGTGTGTACTTACCTAGATGAACTTGTTGCGTAAGTTAAAACATATTTCCCGTAGCCGAAACATCTGCTCGTATCCCGAGAATTGAACCGGTCCCAGAATCCGCGTATGACCATGCCGCAACTGTATACGTTCCCGGTCCTTCATATATGCGATGACCCAGCGATACAGAACCCGCCGCTCCTCCTGCCAAAGTAATCATCGTGCTTCGGCTAGGATAACCATTCACAGTTACATAAGTATACCCTGTTCTTAAAGCACCGGTTGTATTTACAAAGTTATGATTCGCTGTAGCCATTAAGAAGGATGACGCATTCAAAGTCACCGCAGTTGAGCACACTACTTTTGGTGCTATTGTTAATGTGGATTGAAGAAGCAAATCACTCCAACCAGAACGAGCAGGATATGCTGGAAAACTATTAATTGTTGAAACAACTAATGTAGATGTTCGTATATTAATCAGCGATACATCACCCGTATTTCCTTGTCCTGTGCCCGGATCAACGAAACTAACAATCTGTAATGCTTGACACCGGATAGTTCCAGCTACATCTAAACTATTTTGGGGGGCTCTTGTTCCGATTCCAACATTTCCTAGTGTATAAGTCACATTAGATCCAATCTTATTCCAAGTGGGCGATAAGTTAATTTCATTATCATTCACAAATAAATTACCTGTTAAATTGATATTTCCGCTAATATCCAAGCCCGTTCCAAAATATGATAGTGAAGATTGACCAACTACAAAGCGATTATCAGCAGCAAATCCGCCCAATGTTGAGCCTGTTCTATAGAATTGGGGGCCAATTGATCCTTTAGAAGCGAATCCACGTGAATAAGTAACACCATTAACGTCAAGGGCACCACTCAATGTAGAACCAAATGGATACTGGACGCCAACAATAGTACTCAAATAGACAGGACCATTTTGAAACAGCACAGAACCGCTAACATCCAAAGTGTATTTAGTCAAATTGACAGGAAGACCTGTTCCAATATTAAGTTGGTTGAATGTAAAAGTAGATTGAATTAGATTTACTACCGCAGCAGCTATAGGAAGCACACTCGTTGCGGTGCTAAAAGAAGCATTAATGTAATTGAAGGTTAATGTTGAGTTAGAATAATAACCCGGTCCTATCAATGTAGAAAGCCCTCCAATAGAAGTGGAAGTGTACGCGATTCCAGCAGCACCTACT
>Ga0114960_10002354_pt1 | contig 14839 bp, 11 predicted proteins | sample C_130625_MF_Meta_FD_92637 | JGI IMG/M metagenome (GOLD analysis project Ga0114960, IMG submission 92637) | Freshwater microbial communities from Lake Croche, Canada to study carbon cycling - C_130625_MF_MetaG | ecosystem: Environmental > Aquatic > Freshwater > Lake | place: Lake Croche, Canada... | reverse complement strand
AGGTTGTGGAGACAATATTACTTGGAGAAACCAGGGAGCCAGGAAATACGTTAATGACACCAGCCCGACCTGAAATAGGAGAGCGAATATAGTCATAACTTAAAGTTACCTGTGAAGCGTTTGCTGCGGCTCTTGCAGAATTTGCATTTGCCATCGCCGTCTCGACACTTGCTTGTGAGATAAAGTTTTGTTTTGCAAGCTCTTGTGCACGGTTATATTGACGTTCGGCATCGTCAGCAAGTGCCTTGAATTTTTCAAAATTTGCTTTATCGGCACGGTCATCCAAAGTAAACAGCAGATCACCCGCTTTAACTTCTTGACCATCTTTAATATGTATTTTAGCGATAACATTCGCAACTTGAGGGCGGATATCTACAATGTTGTTTGCAACTACGTTTCCAGAGGTTTCGATAATTACTGGAAAATCTTTTTGTACCACAGCAGTCGTAACAACAGATTGCACGATCTCAGGAGGTTTCTTTTTGGTTGTTGATAGTGATGAATAAAGTACATATCCCAACAAGATGATCGCGACCAATCCTAAGATAATATAAATATATTTTTTATTGAAATTAAAACGCTTGTTTGCTGGTGTATTCATGAATCTCCAATAATTCGCTTCTTTATAGTAGTTTAATTATTAAAAGGTCTAAATTCCTCAAAAGCACTTAAGGCTTCAAAACGCTCAATTTTGCATTTTCTCACAAGTTTTTTGGAATTCAAGAAAAAATAAGTAATCTTGTATTTTAAAAAACAAGAATACTATAAATTGGCAGTTTCTTGCGCGCCGCGATTGGCTAGTTCATCAGCCAAATCATTACCAGGGTCACCCGAATGACCCTTTACCCAATGCCAATTAATATCATGAGCACCTAGTAAATTGTCCAACTTTTGCCATAAATCGACATTTTTGACCGGCGCTTTAGAGGCTGTTTTCCAGTTTGCTTTTTTCCAGTTGGGTAGCCATTCATTGACGCCACGGTTTACATATTGAGAATCCGTGAAAAGATCGACAATACAAGACGACTTTAGTGCAATGAGAGCCTCAATAACAGCCGTCATTTCCATGCGGTTATTCGTTGTATTTTTTTCGCCGCCACAAAGGTGTTTTTCTTTACCGCCCGAGCGAAGAACAGCACCCCAACCGCCTAACCCGGGATTACCCTTGCAAGCACCGTCGGTATAAATAGTTACATGGGGCTTACTTGTCGTCATAATTCGATTGTGAGTGAGTTGCTGGCTTTAATCCCTTCGCCAGTATTGTTCTATGGGGCTTAATTAGTCCAACCATTTTACTTCCTGGAGTACGCTTAATGGCACTGAGAATAAAAACAGAACCCATAAATGGCCACCAGCGGTCGCCAACTTTATCAAGAATGGTTGAGCCTTGTAAGCGCATACTTTTTTTCATTGGGATACCGTAACAGCCAAACCGACCTCGATCGATAGAGTAGTTCAGTAGTTTTAACCAATCTTTAATCCGTCGGTGTCCAATGAACTGACCCTCTCTGGGTAAGAACGGTTGATTAATTAATCTTCCTAGGTATTGTCTAAAACCCCAGAGACTAAATGGATTGAATCCTGAAATGACGATCCTACCCTCGGGGCGCAAAATACGATGTATTTCACGTAAAGCTTCATGAGGGTTTTGCATGAACTCCAGAACATGAGGCAGGGCAATCAAATCGAAACTCTCATTTGCAAAGGGTAGGTCATAGATAGAGCCTTGGCAAATAATATGAACATTGGGATCTTCGTGTTCATGATGAAAAGGTTGAGAAGGTAACAGCATTTGCCAACGGTGGGTGATTCGATTATCCATTAAGCAGGGGAGTTGAGGAAGGCCAATTTGTAGGGCTTCAAACCCAAAGGCATCTTCAACAGATTGACTATATTGAATAGACTCCCAGGCTAGTACATACTGACCTGGAGAGGTCTTTAACCATTGGTCCCATTCGTTTTGAGAATAGTTGGCATTTTCTATGGCACTTGGTATCATCTTGGTTAATAAGTGAAATCTATAGTTGATAAGAAATTCTATTGAAAGATAATTTGGAAAATACTCCCCTGCAGTTTAAACAAATTCCAGCGTTTACAGACAATTACTTATGGGCAATCGTACAAAATCATCAAGCATGGGTCGTTGATCCCGGAGATGCCACCCCTATCATTGACTTATTTGAGCGAGAAAACATCGCTTTAAAAGGAATTATGATTACCCACCACCATAATGACCACATTGGTGGGGTGGAGAAATTATTAGCTTGGGCTAAGTCTTCAGTTACTTTTGCGGGTCCCCTGCATCCTTTGATGCCCGGATTAACCCGGGTGGTACAAGACCACGATGAAATAGAGTTATTCCCTCAAGTGAATGCCAAGGTCATGGCTGTTCCTGGTCATACTTTAAGTCATCTTGCCTATTACATACCTCAATCTGAGTTGCTATCAGTGCCTAGGTTGTATTGCGGTGATACATTGTTTGCCACTGGATGTGGACGGTTACTTGAGGGGACACCTCAACAAATGCAAAAATCTTTAGATAGATTTGCACAGTTACCAGCTGAGACTTTGGTATGTTGTGCGCATGAGTACACATTGGCCAATATAAAATTTGCATTACATGTTGATGGCAATAACGCAGACTTATTAGCCTGGTCTAAGCAGGCTCAAGCATTAAGAGATCAGCAACTGCCAACAGTTCCCACTACGATTGGTTTAGAGAAAACGGTCAACCCCTTTATGCGGTGTGATAGCCCAAGTATTGTTGCCACAGCACAATCGCACTCGGAGTTATCTTTGCAAAATAAAGTAGATGTGTTGGCAGTCATTAGAAAGATGAAAGATCAATTTAAATGATAAGAACTATCTTCTTAATCTTGCTTTTTACACTCTTCGTTTCAGGGTGTGCGACAAATAACACATGGACTAATGAACCCATTGTTAAAGTGGATGAAAAGACAAAGACAGTAAAAGAAAAAGAAGTAAAAGACATTAAAGAGGCGAAAGTTCAAGACGACTTATGGGTACGAATTCGTGGGGGCTTTGATATCCCAGACCCAGACTTGGAGATTATTAATCGCCATGTCCGCCAATTAAAAGCAAATCCTGTCTATGTTAATCGTTTACTTGAGCGATCATCCTCTTATCTTTTTTATATCATTGAGGAAGTAGAGTCTAGGGATATGCCAAGTGAGTTGGCATTATTACCTTTTGTGGAAAGTGCATTTAATCCCAAAGCAGTCTCTCCAGTAAAAGCTGCAGGTATGTGGCAATTTATGCCTGCTACTGGAAAATACTTTAAATTGGATCAAAATATTTTTCGTGACGAACGTGGCGATATTATCAAGTCAACGCGTGCGGCATTAGATTACTTACAAAAACTCTATGATATGTTTGGTGACTGGCAGTTGGCCTTAGCGGCTTATAACTGGGGTGAAGGTTCTGTTGGTCGTGCTATCGCAAGAAATACAGCTGCAAAGCTCAATACAGATTATTTTAGTTTGTCGATGCCTAATGAAACCAAAAATTACGTACCTAAATTATTGGCGTATAAACGGATCATTGATGAACCTGAAAAATATGGCTTTAAATTGCCTAAAGTTGCAAATCATCCCTATTTTGTTTCGATCCCGGTTAACCAAGATATCGATGTTGATAAAGTGATTGAATTATCTGAAATCACTCAAGAGCAGTTTTTAGCACTTAATCCCTCTTTTAACCGTCCAGTCATTTTGAGGGGCTTTAATCAAGAAATATTATTGCCCTATGGTAAAGCTGAAATTTTCCAAAAGAATTTACAAACGAATCAGTCCAGATTAACCAATTGGACAGTAGTTAAGGTTGATAGAACGGACACTGTTGAAAATGTGGCGGCTAATTTAAATACGGATGCTGAGCAAATTCGGGACGTCAATAAGATTCCTAAGGGTATGAAAATTCGTGCTGGGTCGACAATTATGATTCCCAAGAATGACGGGCATGCACAGAGTGTTGCATTAGAGCTTGCACAAAATCCGGTTTTGAATTTAGAACGTGAATTTGTACCAGTGCCTGTTGTGATGAGATGTAAAGGGAAGAAGTGTGTCGCCGTTCCTAGTAATCTTGCGAACATCAATTCTAAAGAAACAAACAACACGAAAGTCGTCACCGCATCAAACGAATCCAAATCAAGTGCGAGTAAAGACACGAAACAGAATTCCACGAGTAAGTCTTCAAATTCGACAACATCAAACAATAAAAAAACTACGCCACCATCTAAATCCAAATCATCAAACACCAATAATTCGAATAAATAAGCGAAGGAGTTTTTATGGGAAAGTATCTCGACACCCACTATCAATCCATACATGAGCCAGAGGTATTTTGGGCAGAACAAGCCAAAAGGATTCATTGGGAGACGCCATTTTCTCAGGTCTTAGATTATTCTTCACCACCATTTGCGAAGTGGTTTGTAGGTGGTAAGACGAGCATTTGTTATAACGCATTGGACCGTCATTTAGGGCAGCGGGCAAACCAAACTGCACTGATTGCCGTTTCTGTAGAGACGAATACGGAGCAAACATATACCTATCAAGAGTTATACACAGAAGTCAATCGTATGGCTGCCATATTGAAGTCTTATGGAGTAAGTAAGGGAGACCGGGTATTGATTTATATGCCCATGGTCGCGCAAGCCTGTTTTGCGATGTTGGCAGTTTTGCGTTTAGGAGCTATACATTCAGTTGTGTTTGGTGGCTTTGCCTCCCATAGCTTGGCGGCCCGCATTGAAGATGCGCAACCCAAAATGATTATTACCGCTGAAGCCGGCATGCGCGGCGGTAAGGTTGTTCCTTACAAGCCGTTACTTGATGAAGCAATTGAACTATCCGCCTTTAAGCCAGAGCACGTATTAATGGTATCAAGGGGCTTGTGTACATTTGAAACCACCCCAAATCGTGACATTGATTACGCTTCAGAGCGCAATAAGCACTTAGATAGTTTGGTGCCTTGTGTATGGTTGGATGCCACGGACCCATCCTATATTTTGTATACCTCAGGGACAACTGGAAAACCAAAGGGCGTTCAAAGAGATACAGGTGGATATGCGGTTGCCTTGGCTACAAGTATGGATTATATTTTTTGTGCAAAACCAGGGCAAACGATGTTTTGTACATCTGACATTGGATGGGTTGTCGGTCATGGATACATTATTTATGGTCCTTTGATTCATGGAATGGCAACGATTATGTTTGAAGGAACCCCTTTAAAGCCAGATGCTGGAATTTGGTGGAGTTTGGTAGAGAAATATAAAGTATCAACGATGTTTTCTTCACCAACGGCAATTCGGGTATTAAAAAAGCAAGATCCTCAATTTATCGCCCAAAGGGATTTATCTTCCTTAGAGGCATTCTTTTTAGCAGGAGAGCCTCTCGATGAGCCTACTGCTCAGTGGATATCCGGCGCTATTCAAAAGCCAATTATTGATAATTATTGGCAAACAGAAACGGGTTGGCCAATATTATCCTTGCAGCGCGGGATTGAGGCCATGCCAAATAAATTCGGGTCCCCAGGGGTGCCGGTTTTTGGCTACAACATGAAACTACTTGATGATGTATCAGGCAAAGAATTACCTGCTCATGCAAAAGGATTGCTGGCCATTGAAGGGCCATTACCCCCGGGTTGTATGCAAACAGTATGGGGTGATGACAAAAGATTTGTTTCAACTTACTGGCAAGGATTTGAAGGCCGTCTTGTCTATTCAACATTTGATTGGGGCATTAAAGATGATGATGGTTATTTCTTTATTTTAGGAAGAACAGACGATGTCATCAATACGGCGGGACATCGACTTGGTACTCGAGAAATTGAAGAAAGTATTTCAAGCCATAACAATGTTGCAGAAGTTGCCGTAGTAGGGATTGCTGATGAATTAAAAGGTCAAGTTGCTATTGCGTTTGCGATACCTAAAAATAATGAAAATATTGCCAACTTAGAAAAAGAATTAATGAAAATTGTTGATCAACAATTAGGTCCTGTTGCTAGACCATCCCGTATTTATATTGTTGAAGCTTTACCAAAAACAAGATCCGGAAAGATTGTGAGAAGGGCATTGCAGGCAATTGCAGAGCACCGAGATCCAGGTGATATCAGTACTATGGAAGACAAAAACGTCTTAATTCAAATACAAAATGTCATTTCTTCCTAAGATAAAAGTACCCTTAGATTTAAGTTTTAGGGATTATTTATTTTGCTTGGTATAATAGATATGTTTTGTAACTTCCTACATATCCCTAGCGCTTAGAAAAATTTCCTCCCGTACTACTCACCTCCGGGATACGTCTTTGGGGAAGCAGATTTTAGGGCAGCAGGGTAATGGAGAATGATTTGCTGCCACTATCGAAAAATAAACTTACTACTTTAACTTCCCAATTACCACCAGCAGTGCTTGTATTGGCTGATGGTACCCACTTTATTGGCAAAGGTATTGGAATTTCTGGGGTAACTGCTGGGGAGGTTGTCTTTAATACCTCCATGACCGGTTATCAGGAAATTTTCACTGATCCAAGCTATACCCAACAATTAATTACCTTGACTTATCCTCATATCGGAAATGTGGGAATTAATGACCAAGATAATGAATCGAGCAAAATATTTGCATCCGGAATCATTATTAAAGAGTTGTCTCCACTTGCATCTAATTTCAGAAGTCAAAAGAAACTAGAAGATTTTTTAGTTGAACAAGGTGTTGTTGGTATTAGTAGCATTGATACAAGGCATTTGACCACTCACCTGCGAGAGTATGGAGCGCAAAGTGGTGCAATAGCATCTGGTGAGATGGGGCAATCGATTGAGTCTCTTATCGCACTGGCTACTGAAAAAGTAAAAGTATTTCCCGGTATGACTGGACTAGATTTAGCTAAAGTTGTATCGACGACAAGTTCTTATGAGTGGCAAGAGGGCGAATGGCATTTATCTGGACCTACCGGTCAGACTGGTTTTAATCAGGTTACAGCAACAAAACACGTAGTTGCCTATGATTTTGGCGTCAAAAGAAATATCTTAAGAATGTTAGCCCAAAGAGGGTGTAGGGTTACTGTTGTTCCAGCCCAGACATCAGCGCAAGATGTATTGGCCATGAATCCAGACGGTATATTTTTATCCAATGGTCCTGGTGATCCACAGCCTTGTACCTATGCAATTGAGGCTGCAAAGGTATTTTTAGAAAAGAAAATACCTTTATTTGGTATTTGTTTAGGGCATCAGATTATGGGGATTGCTGCGGGCGCTAGTACATTAAAAATGAAATTTGGGCATCACGGTGCCAATCATCCTGTAAAAGATTTAAAAACAAATAAGGTCGTGATTACCTCTCAAAACCATGGTTTTGCAGTGGATGCTAAAACCTTGCCGGCCAATGTTGAGCCTACGCATGTTTCTTTGTTTGATGGGTCTTTACAAGGACTGGCGTGGCTTGATCGACCTGCCTTTTGTTTTCAGGGGCATCCTGAAGCTTCCCCGGGGCCCCAAGATGTGGGATATTTATTTGATCGCTTTATCCAGTTGATGTGAGAGTTTAGATGCCAAAGCGTAACGATATAGAAAGTATTTTGATTATTGGTGCTGGCCCGATTGTGATTGGTCAGGCATGTGAATTTGACTATTCAGGTGCTCAAGCATGTAAAGCGCTGAGGGATGAAGGTTACAAAGTCATTTTAGTCAATAGTAATCCAGCTACCATCATGACAGACCCAGAGATGGCGGATGTTACATATATAGAGCCCATCACTTGGGAAGTTCTTGAAAGAATTATTGAAAAAGAGCAGCCGGATGCCATTTTGCCAACAATGGGTGGACAAACCGCGTTAAATTGCGCCCTCGATTTATTCCGTAATGGCATATTAGAAAAGTACAACTGCGAACTCATCGGCGCATCTCCCCAAGCGATTGATAAAGCCGAAGATCGTCAAAAGTTTAAACAAGCTATGACGAAGATTGGGTTGGGATCTGCTAAATCAGATATTGCGCACTCTTGGGAGGAGGCGCAGCAAGTTCAGTCGAGTATGGCTAAACAAACTGGTGGGAATGGATATCCTGTAATCATTCGACCGTCTTTCACCATGGGTGGATCTGGTGGTGGAATAGCTTATAACCGTCAAGAGTTTGAAGAGATATGTAAGCGTGGCTTAGATTTATCACCAACGCATGAATTATTGATTGAAGAATCCTTGCTTGGTTGGAAAGAATATGAAATGGAAGTTGTTCGAGATAAAAACGACAACTGCATCATTGTCTGTTCGATAGAGAACTTTGATCCAATGGGCGTCCATACGGGCGACTCAATTACAGTTGCGCCGGCACAAACATTGACTGATCGTGAATATCAGATCATGAGAAATGCTTCGATTGCGGTACTGCGTGAAATTGGTGTTGATACAGGTGGATCGAATGTTCAATTTTCGATAAATCCTGTTGATGGACGCATGATTGTTATCGAAATGAATCCGCGCGTTTCGCGCTCCTCGGCATTAGCCTCTAAGGCAACTGGATTTCCGATTGCGAAAATTGCAGCAAAACTTGCGGTTGGTTTTACGCTAGATGAATTACAAAATGAAATTACTGGTGGAGCTACTCCGGCTTCATTTGAGCCTTCAATTGATTACGTAGTTACTAAAGTCCCCCGCTTTGCGTTCGAGAAATTCCCGGAAGCTGATAAGCGTTTAACGACCCAAATGAAATCTGTTGGTGAAGTAATGGCAATAGGTCGGACCTTTCAAGAATCTTTGCAAAAAGCATTGCGAGGATTAGAGGTTGGAGTTGATGGTTTGGATGAAAAGACATCTGACATTGAAGAGATCATTTTAGAGATTAAATCCCCTGGACCAGATCGCATTTGGTACCTTGGAGATGCGTTTCGGGTAGGTATGAGCATAGAGGAAGTTTATGAACATACCGCGATTGATCGGTGGTTTCTTATTCAGATTCAAGAGATTATCGAACTCGAGCAAGTAATTTCAACTCGCCAATTAGAAAGTCTAACGGCAGAAGAAATTCGATTTGTAAAACAAAAAGGTTTTTCAGATCGGCGTTTAGCTAAATTGATGCAATCCGATCCGAGTCTTGTACGCATCCGCCGTCATGAATTTGGAATTAGGCCGATTTATAAAAGAGTAGATACCTGTGCTGCTGAGTTTTCAACGAACACTGCTTATATGTACTCTACCTATGAAAATGCTCAGGGCGTTTGCGAATCAAAGCCAACGGATCGGCAAAAAATTATGGTGTTGGGTGGTGGTCCTAATCGCATTGGTCAGGGTATTGAATTTGATTATTGCTGTGTTCATGCCGCACTTGCAATGCGTGAAGATGGCTATGAAACTATTATGGTCAACTGTAATCCGGAAACAGTTTCGACAGACTATGACACTTCCGATCGACTCTATTTTGAATCGCTTACCTTGGAAGATGTTTTAGAAATTGTGGCTTTAGAAAAACCTTTGGGTGTAATTGTGCAGTATGGTGGTCAGACTCCGCTCAAGTTAGCTCTTGACTTAGAGGCCAATGGCGTCCCAATCATAGGTACCTCACCAGACATGATTGACGCTGCAGAAGATCGCGAGCGGTTCCAAAAGTTATTAAATGATTTAAAGTTAAGACAACCGCCAAATCGAACGGCAAGAACTGAAGAAGAAGCACTTACACTTGCACTAGAAATAGGTTATCCATTAGTTGTTCGGCCATCTTATGTATTAGGTGGGCGCGCGATGGAAATCGTCAATGATGGATTTGATTTACAAAGGTATATGCGTGAGGCAGTAAAAGTTTCGCATGATTCGCCCGTCTTGCTTGATCGATTCCTCAATGAAGCGATTGAATGTGATGTGGATTGCATTAGTGATGGCAAGCGCGTCTTTATTGGTGGTGTTATGGAGCACGTGGAACAAGCGGGAGTTCATTCGGGCGACTCTGCATGTTCATTGCCTCCTTACACATTATCTGAAGAAACCATTGAAGAATTACGCAGGCAGACTCAGGAGATGGCGATGGGTTTGCACGTTGTTGGGTTAATGAATGTGCAGTTTGCGATTCAACAAATTGATGGCAAAGACATTGTGTATGTGCTTGAGGTTAATCCAAGAGCATCAAGAACAGTACCATTTGTATCTAAAGCAACCGGACTGCAGTTAGCTAAGATTGCTGCACGTTGTATGGCAGGAAAAACTTTAGATGAACAAGGTATTGGAGAAGAAGTCAAACCAAGCTATTACTCAGTTAAAGAAGCTGTATTCCCATTTAATAAATTCCCTGGTGTAGATCCAATTCTAGGTCCTGAAATGAGGTCAACAGGAGAGGTGATGGGAGTTGGCCGCACCTTTGGCGAAGCATTATTTAAATCACAATTAGCCGCAAGTACGCTACTACCAAGAAGTGGGACTGTTTTATTGTCTGTTAAAAACGGCGATAAACAAAGGGCTGTTGAAGTTGCAAAGATGTTACATGGCATGGGGTATCCCATTGTTGCAACGCGCGGGACTGCTAAAGCAATTGAAGCGGCCGGTATTCCTGTGAGGACTGTAAATAAAGTAAAAGAAGGACGTCCGGATATCGTTGATTTAATCAAGAATGGTGAGATTACCTTAGTGTTTACAACCGTAGACGAAAACCGGGGTGAGATTGCTGATTCGAGATCCATTCGTATAACTTCCCAAATTAATCGGGTTACCTATTACACTACGATTAGTGCAGCCTTAGCAGCAGTCCAAGGACTACGAGCGATTAATGAGCTCGAAGTCTATGACTTGCAAAGTTTGCATCAATCCTTACAATAATTCTATTTTTTTAAAGTTGATTCTATGAGTACTATTCCAATTACAAGAACCGGTGCAGAGCGCCTGAGGGATGAGCTCCACCGGTTGAAGTCTGTTGAGAGACCATCAGTGATTAATGCCATTTCAGAAGCAAGAGCGCAGGGCGACTTATCAGAAAATGCTGAGTATGACGCGGCTAAAGAAAAACAAGCATTTATTGAAGGCAGAATTAAGGAAGTGGAAGGAAAATTAGCCGCTGCACAAATTATTGATCCTGCACTTATTGATGCCGACGGTAAAGTAGTATTTGGTGCAACAGTTGAGCTGGAAAATTTAGAAGATGGATCAAAAATGACGTACCAAATTGTTGGGGATGACGAAGCCGATTTAGAGGCGAATAAAATCTCGATTAGTTCACCGATAGCCCGGGCATTGATTCGAAAAGAAGCTGGAGATACCGTAAAAGTCATCACACCTGGTGGGGAACGTGAAGTAGAAATTATTTCAGTACAGTACCTATAAATTAATGGTGCAAGACACTAACTTTGTTATCACCCAGCGTGTTTTTTCTATGCTATCGGGAATATTGTTTGGTGCGTTGTTGGGCGTAGGATTTCTAGTAACCCCCACCTTATTTAATGTCCTGGATGACAAACAAGTTGCTGGTATGATCGCTGGCGAAATCTTCAAAAATACAAGTTTTTTTAGTTTAGTTGTGAGTGTTTTTTTATTGATTTACGCCAACCTTTTAGTTAAGCGAGAGCTTAAGCATTACAGGCGTATTCGGTGGCTTTTGCTTAGCTGTATTTGCATAACACTCTTAGGAACATTTGTAGTGCAGCCCATGATGACAGAATTACGAGAGTTCGCACTCAGTCAGGGTGCGCCAGTGATGCAATCGCCACAAGCTAAGTCATTCGGAAGATTACATCAACTTTCAAGCGCTTTATTTACTATTGAAGTATTGATTTATGCTTTGATTTTTTGGACTTCGACAAAATTTCCCCAAAGAAACGGATAAATTAACCTAATTGTCTTTTTTTGACACTTTTTGGACGTGCTTTAGCTCGTTTGATTTGACCGCCAGCAGCAACGCGCTCATTTCCTAAGACTTTAGTGGCGATTGCTTTGGGGCGTTTTTGTGGGTTGCGGGTGAATTTTTTGACCATTACAGTTCTTGGACTGCCAAAACCTTCGTCGTTACGAGTAGATTTACGCGGCAATGCCTGAGAGATTTTGGTTAAATTAGGGCGATAGATGACAAGTAACTTGCCAATATGTTGAACTTTAGCGGCATGAAGCTTATTACAGATGGTTTCATAGATTTCTAAGCGAACCTCTCGATCATCCCCTAGAACCCTGATTTTGATGAGTTCATGAGAACTTAAGGCGATTTCAGCCTCCTTGAGAACGCCGGGAGTTAAGCCATCGGTCCCAATCATGACCGTAGGTGAAATAGTATGTGCTTTTGAGCGTAAATCTGAGCGGGTTGTTGAATCAAGTTCTAAAATAGTCATAGATTGCATTATCGCCGACTTAACTCTATACAGAAAGTGTTTTTTTAAAACTACAGTGGCTAAAAATAAATTTAACAAAGATTGGCTACAAGACCACCTCAATGATCCGTACGTAAAAATGGCTCAAAGAGAAGGTTATCGAGCAAGGGCGGCATACAAACTCAAAGAGATTGATGATCAAGATCATTTGATACAAGCAGGCATAACCATTGTTGATTTAGGAAGCGCTCCAGGAAGTTGGAGTCAGTATGCACGTAATCGTTTAGTTGAACTAGGTAAAAAAAATACGCGTATTGAGCCAGGCAAGCCTGATGGAAAAATTGTGGCCATTGATTTATTACCAATGGAGGCAATTGCCGATGTCACCTTTTTGCAGGGCGACTTTAGAGATGATGACGTAGTCAGACAATTGGAAAGCGTTTTATTTCAAGAGGGTATCCAAACGCAGCAAAAGGTTGATTTAGTTTTATCAGATATGGCGCCTAATTTATCAGGGGTAGCAGCAGCAGATGCAGCGCGGATGGAGCACCTTGCGGAACTGGCATTGGAGTTTTCCCAACTACATTTAAAGCAAGATGGCGCTTTATTGATTAAGTGTTTTCACGGAAGCGGTTATAGCCAAATTGTGGAATCATTTAAGAAAGTTTTTAAAGTTGTGGCGCCAAGAAAGCCCCAAGCGTCACGTAATCGATCTGCAGAGACCTTTCTGTTAGGGAGGTTTTTAAAATCTTCAAGTTAAGCCTAATAATCTAAGCTATTGTATTTGTTGACAATTGATAGAATTGGGTTAAGAATAGTAAATATTTATTTATACCTAAGCACTTGAAAATGTTGGGTAGTAGAATTATTTATTCTACATGTACCTTATTAATGGGATTTTGGAGATATTTTGAATAATCAAACGATGCAAAAAGTCGGAATTTGGCTGATTGTGGCACTAGTAGTGTTTACTTTTTTTAAGCAATTTGACAAGCCAAGTGCACAGAATCAAGTCACTTACTCCCAGTTTATGGACGATGCGAAGGCCGGGAAAGTGCGTCGGGTTGATGTTCAAGGACGCACATTACAAGTCACTGCCGTCGATGGCAATCGATACAACATTATTTCTCCTGGAGATATATGGATGGTCGGAGACTTAATGAAATTTGGAGTCCAGGTTACTGGTAAGGCGGAAGATGAGCCTAGCGTTTTTGTTTCTGCGCTTTACTACCTTGGACCAACACTTTTAATTATTGGTTTTTGGTTCTTTATGATGCGTCAGATGCAGGGTGGCGGCAAAGGTGGAGCATTCTCCTTTGGTAAATCAAAGGCTAGATTAATTGATGAAAACAGTAATTCTGTTAATTTTGGCGATGTGGCGGGTTGCGATGAAGCTAAATCAGAAGTGTCAGAGTTAGTTGATTTCTTAAAGGATCCTTCTAAGTTTCAAAAACTTGGTGGCCGGATTCCACGCGGGGTATTGCTTGTGGGTCCTCCTGGGACGGGTAAAACACTATTAGCTCGTGCCATTGCAGGCGAGGCTAAAGTCCCTTTCTTTTCTATTTCCGGATCTGATTTTGTCGAGATGTTTGTTGGTGTTGGTGCTGCTCGCGTTCGCGACATGTTCGAAAACGCTAAAAAGCAAGCCCCATGTATTATCTTTATTGACGAGATTGACGCTGTTGGGCGTCATCGTGGCGCGGGAACTGGCGGTGGAAACGATGAAAGAGAACAGACACTGAATCAGATGTTGGTTGAGATGGATGGATTTGAAGCTAACAGTGGCGTGATTGTTATTGCAGCGACTAATCGCTCCGATGTTTTGGATAAAGCGCTATTACGCCCTGGTCGATTCGATCGTCAAGTATTTGTGGGTTTACCGGATATTCGTGGCCGAGAGCAAATCCTCAAAGTCCACATGCGTAAAGTTCCGATTAATGCAGATGTAGATGCGGCAGTGCTTGCGCGCGGTACACCTGGATTTTCAGGAGCTGATTTAGCTAATTTAGTGAACGAAGCCGCATTATTTGCTGCGCGTAGAAATAAACGTGCGGTTGAGATGAGTGACTTTGAAGATGCTAAAGATAAGATTTACATGGGGCCTGAAAGAAAATCTGCAGTCATGCGAGAAGATGAAAGAAGAAATACTGCTTACCATGAATCTGGCCATGCTGTAGTTGCTAAATTATTACCAAAGGCAGACCCTGTTCACAAAGTGACCATTATGCCGCGCGGTATGGCATTGGGAGTTACATGGCAATTGCCTGAGTTTGATCGTGTGAACTTATATAAAGATCGCATGTTAGAGGATTTAGCTATTTTATTTGGTGGAAGAGCAGCTGAAGAAGTTTTTCTGAACTCGATGAGTACAGGTGCTTCGAATGACTTTGAGCGTGCCACAAAGATGGCTCGAGACATGGTTACAAGATATGGTATGAGCGAGTCATTAGGAACGATGGTTTATGTCGATACTGAATCCGAAAGTATTTTTGGACGCATGAACTCAAAAACCGTATCGGAAGTCACACAACAAAAAGTGGATGCTGAGATTCGCTCGCT
>Ga0114960_10002350_pt1 | contig 14846 bp, 15 predicted proteins | sample C_130625_MF_Meta_FD_92637 | JGI IMG/M metagenome (GOLD analysis project Ga0114960, IMG submission 92637) | Freshwater microbial communities from Lake Croche, Canada to study carbon cycling - C_130625_MF_MetaG | ecosystem: Environmental > Aquatic > Freshwater > Lake | place: Lake Croche, Canada... | reverse complement strand
GATGGCGAAAAGAAGGGCCTCGAGCCCGACCTAGATGAGGCGATGGCGCAGGGCAAAACGGCGTTGAGCATCATCAACGACAACCTTCTCGTGGGCATGCAGGTGGTGGGTGAGCTCTTTGGCAAGGGTGAGATGCAGTTGCCTTTCGTGCTCCAATCGGCCGAAGTCATGAAGACCGCGGTCGCTCACCTTGAGCCGTTCATCGAAAAAAGCGAAGACAGTGGCAAGGGTCGCATTTTGCTGGCAACGGTTCGCGGCGACGTGCACGATATCGGCAAGAACCTCGTAGACATCATCCTGAGCAATAACGGCTTTGAGACCGTGAACATTGGAATTAAGCAGCCGATCAACGAAATTTTGCGGGCCGCCGAAGAAAACGCGGTCGACGTTATTGGGCTGAGCGGCTTGTTGGTCAAATCGACTCAGATCATGAAAGAGAACCTCGAAGAGATGAACCTTCGAGGCATCGCAAGCAAGTATCCGGTCATTCTCGGTGGGGCAGCGCTCACCCGCAGTTTCGTTGAGCAAGACCTCGCAGAGATTTTTGATGGCGAAGTGCGTTACGCACGCGATGCCTTCGAAGGTTTGCGGCTGATGGATGCGCTAGTCAAGATCAAGCGCGGCGACACATCGGTGACTCTGCCTCCTCTGAAGAAACGCCTGGTTGCGCCCAAGAACCTCCTGGTTCGCACAGTTCCCGACCTGATTCCAGATCGCAGCGACGTGGCAACCGACAACGAGATTCCAAACCCGCCATTTTTGGGCGTGCGCGTTGTGAAGGGCATTCCGCTTCGCGACTATTCAAGCTTCTTGGATGAGCGTGCCACGTTTATGGGTCAATGGGGCTTGAAGCCTTCGCGTGCCGATGACGGCGCAAGTTATGAAGAGCTTGTTGAAACTGAGGGGCGCCCGCGCCTGCGCGCTTGGCTCGACCGCATTCAAGCCGAGGGTTGGCTCGAGGCTGCCGTGGTTTACGGTTACTTTCCCGCAGTCTCGGAGGGCGATGACCTCTTGATTTTGCACCACGGCCCAGAAAACGCGACCGACGGAGGCTCTGGGGGAGTTCCCGGTACCGAGCGCCTGCGGTTCAAGTTTCCGCGCCAGGGTCGCGACCGCCACCTTTGCCTAAGCGACTTTGTGGCTTCGCGCGAGAGCGGCAAGGTCGATGTGGTTCCATTCCAGTTGGTAACCATGGGCGCCAGGGTGAGTGATGAGGCCAACAAACTCTATGCCGCCAACGAATACCGCGACTATCTCGAGATTCACGGACTCTCGGTGCAGCTGACTGAGGCGCTAGCCGAGTTTTGGCACACCCGCATTCGCGAAGAACTTGGGTTTAGCGCCGAAGATCCCGCCGAAATCGAGGGTCACTTTAAGCTCGACTATCGTGGCGCGAGATATAGCTTTGGATACCCAGCCTGCCCAGACCTCGAAGATCGCGTCAAACTGGTTGAGCTGTTGAAGCCAGAGGCCATCGGCGTAACGCTCAGCGAGGAGCTTCAACTGCACCCCGAGCAGTCAACCGACGCAATGGTTTTGCACCACCCAGAAGCCAAGTATTTCTCGGTCTAGAATTTGCCTATGTCTAACCCGAGCGCTCTGCTGGCAAACCGCGCTAAAAACCGCGGCGTTGCTAAGAGTCTCGAGCTTGGCGGCAAGCTCACCGCCTACTGGTTTTATGAAAGCGAAAATAACGCGGATGCTTCACCCACCGTGGTGATGATTCACGGATACCGCGGGAACCACCACGGGCTTGAAGCTCTGGTTGGCGCTCTGGCCGGGTTCAACGTGATTGTTCCCGATTTGCCGGGTTTTGGAAAATCTGAGGCGTTCGACGAATTTCATTCAATCGACCGATACGCCCGCTGGGTAGGGGAGTTTTTGGCAGCACTGGGCGCCTCGGGTGAAATCACAGCTAACGAAACCACGCTTCTCGGGCATTCCTTTGGAACCATCGTTGTTGCCGCAGCGGTTGCCGAGGGGTTTGCCGCGCCAGCGCAAGTAGTGTTGATCAACCCGGTTTCTGCTCCAGCGCTGAGCGGCCCCCGAGTGATAATGACCAAGCTCACCGCTTTTTATTACTGGATGGGCAGCAAGCTGCCGGCTCGGGCAGGCAACGCGCTACTGGCGAGCCCACTGATAGTTCGGGTTATGAGCGTGTTGCTCGCAAAGACCAAAGACGCCGAACTGCGTAGTTGGATTCACCGCGAGCACGACGAGAACTTCAGCAACTTTTCCAGTCGCCGCGTTGCTCACGAAGGCTTCTTAGCGTCGATAAGTCACAACGTGGGCGAATTCGCCGCCAACATCAAGCTTCCAACCCTCCTAATAATTGGCCAGCGAGACGACATCACCTCGGTTTCTGACCAGCTCGCGGTGCAGGGCAAGTTTGCCAACGCGAAGCTCGAGCAAATTGACGGCGTGGGGCACTTGATTCACTACGAGGCTCCATTGCTGGCCGCGAGGTTCATCCAAGATTTCGTCGAGGTTGCCAAGTGATCTTCAGCAAAATCTTTTTTGACGCGAGATACATTCGGGTCGACCACCACGATGGCATCAGCCGATTTTCGGCAGGTTTGTTTGAGGCTCTGAGCTCAAAAGCCAAAGTCACCGCCGTAATTTGCGACCTAAGACAGCTTGAGAAACTGCCTAAAGGCACTGAATATGTCATGGCCTGCGACCCAACCTCTTGGCGAGAGTTGTTTGTGGTGCGCACGCTAAATCGTGCTGGTGCCGAAGTTGTGTTTTCGCCAATGCAAACAATGGGCAGTTGGGGTCGACGCTACAGGCTGATTTTGACTCTGCACGACCTGATTTATTACCGACACAAAACACCGCCGAGCGGTTTCAGCCCAGCGATTCGACTGCTCTGGCGCCTTTATCACCTGAGTTATGCGCCGCAACGCTGGTTGCTAAACCGCGCCGACGCCGTTGCCACGGTATCTGAGAGCACCAAAAACCTCATGTTGAGGCACGGCCTCACAAAGCGCCCGATTTCGGTGATTTACAATGCCGCTGGTTCCGCCGATAGCTCAGTTGCTGCGCCGACTCGGCGACCGAACGACCCGCAAAGCCTGGTCTACATGGGCAGTTTCATGGATTACAAAAACGTCGAGGTTTTGATCGACGGCATGAGCAAGTTGAAAGGCTACGAGCTCAACCTGCTCAGCAAAATATCAACTGCTCGAAAAGCCGAGCTGCAGGCGCGAGTCGACCCAACTGGTGGCAACGTGATTTTTCACAATGGCGTAACCGACAGCGAATACCACCGACAGCTAGATGGTGCGGTTGCACTGGTCAGCGGTTCTCAGGATGAAGGTTTTGGCATTCCACTGGTCGAGGCGATGGCTCGGGGGATTCCCGTGGTGGTTAGCGACATCGAGATTTTTCGCGAAATCGGTGGTTCGGCGGCAATCTACTTCGACCAAAATGATGCAGCGGACTTTGCCTCAAAAGTAAATCAAATCGAAACCAATTCGGCCTGGATGCAGCGCTCGGCAGCAGCTGAAGCGTGGTCGCGCAGATTCGACTGGAACGACTCAGCCGACAGCTTGCTAAGAGTTATCGGCGATTTGTAGGGTTGCCGGGGCGTAGTCGGCGATTGACCAAACCCCGTCAGCGTGCACCAATATGCTGAGGCTTGCGTTGCCCAAACGCTCACCCTCTCGAGGAAGCGTTTTGTTGCTCACGATTCGAATCAACTTTCGAATCAGCGCGCCGTGCGAGACGGTTAGCACGCGTTGACCAGCGAATTCAATTGCCAATTTATCGAGCAGCAGAATCGCCCGCGCTTCTAGAGCCTCAAGGGTTTCAGCGCCTGGAACCTGGTTGGTGTCTTCATACTTGGCCTTCCACTCTTCATAGAGCAAGCCCTCGGCTTCGCCAAAAGAACGCTCAAGCAAAAGTGGTTCAGCATGAATCAGGTCGAATCCGGCCGACTTTGCCACGATTTCGGCGGTAGCCATGGCCCTTGAAAGCGGCGAAGACAAAAGAACATCCCAGTCGTTTCCGTCAATTAGCTTGCCAGCGGTCTCGGCCTGAGCAATCCCAGTTTCGTTCAAAGGAATGTCGGCGACTCCCTGAAGCCGAAAATCGATGTTCCAGTCGGTTTGGCCGTGACGCAAAAGCCCTACAACGGTGTTAGTCAATCAAAAGCCTCTCTAAAACCAGCGAAGTGTTCGCCTCAATTTTTGCTAACGCAAGCTCATCGGCCTTTGTGGGCCCGAGATTCACAATAACTATCGGTTTGTCGGTTGCCGCGGCCCGTTTGGCAAATCGCATTCCAGAATTCACCGTCAACGAGCTTCCAACGACCAAAAGAACGTCGGCCGCGTCTAACCCAGCCATGCAGTCGCTAACTCGATCGGCGGGAACACTTTCGCCAAAGAAAACTACATCGGGCTTCAAAACGCCACCGCAGTTTTGACATGCAGGAACCCTGAAATCGGCTGCGACCTCGACTTCGGCGTCGCCGTCGGGAGTGAACTCGTAACTCTCACTCTTGCTAATCGTCGGGTTGAGCGAAGTCAGCAGTTCATCCATCGCCGTTCTTGAAATCTGATTGCCACACTGCATGCAACGCACTCTGGCTAGGCTGCCGTGAAGCTCAACAACTCTTTTTGCACCCGCACTCTGGTGAAGGCCGTCAACGTTTTGGGTGATGATTTTGGTTATGAGCCCTAGGCTTTCGGCGCGAGCGATCGCGAAATGCCCAGCGTTTGGTTTCGCTCTCGCGATGCGGCTCCAACCAACAAAGCTGCGAGCCCAATATCGCACCTGGGCTTCTTGCGATTCCATAAAAGAATCAAAAGTCATCGGATGCCTCGCCACGCGACCCTCGCCGCGATAATCGGGGATTCCCGAATCAGTCGAAAGGCCAGCACCGCTGAGCACGGCGAGCTTTTTTCCGGCAAGTTTTTCTCGCACAAAATCGACCCCGTATTGAGCAGCCGCCGAGAGCGCGGGGGATTCATCGTTATCGTCTGGCTGCTCGGAGTTCAGTAGGTCAACCATCGCTACCAGTCTAACTTTCGTGGCAAACTAACACTTCAGCAGAAAGTTTCTAAGTGATTAAATATCTGGGATCAAAGCGCACCCTGGTGCCTATGCTGTCGGAACTTGCCGAAGCCAGTGGGGCCAGGACCGCTTTGGACCTGTTCACCGGAACAACTCGCGTCGCTCAGGCTTTCAAACGCAAAGGCCTGACCGTTTCGGCCGTCGATTTGGCGAGCTATTCAGAGGTTTTCGCTCGCACCTGGATTTCACTCGACGGTGGCAAGGCGAAGCAGCAGGATTTGACTTCTGCGCTGTCTGATCTGAATTCAACACCAGGCGATGCTGGTTACTTCACCAAAACTTTTTGCGAGGACGCAAGGTTTTTTCAACCCAAAAACGGTGAAAAAATCGACGCCATTCGAAATCGCATCGAAGCAGAGTTCAAAGACAGCTGGATGTACCACCCGCTTCTGACCTCGCTTATTTTGGCAAGCGATCGAGTCGATAGCACGACAGGGCTTCAGATGGCCTTTCTCAAGAGCTGGGCGCCACGCAGTTTCAAAGACCTCGACCTGCGCGACCCAGAGCTTATTGCCGGCGAAGGCTTTGCCTATCGCGGCGATGCTTTAGAGCTTGCCACAACCCTGCCACCGGTTGACCTGGCATACCTCGACCCGCCCTATAACCAGCACCGTTACTTCGCCAACTATCACATCTGGGAAACCCTGGTTCGTTGGGATGCGCCGGAGGCTTACGGAATCGCAAATAAGCGCATCGACGTGAGAGACCCCGCAACCAAGAGTGCGTTCAACTCGAAGCGCGAGATTCGTGAGTCGATCGAGAAACTGCTCAAGGATGTCCAGGCTGAGACTTTGATTTTGAGCTACAACAACGAGAGCTGGCTCACCAAAGACGACTTGATTGCGATGTGTGAGCCGCGGGGGAGAGTCGAGCTCATCGAGGTGGATTTCAAGCGCTACGTCGGTGCACAGATTGGCATTTTCAACCGCTCCGGCGAAAAAGTTGGGCAACCAACTCATCAGCGAAATGTTGAATACATCGTGCTGGTGGGAGATAAATCAACTCTCGCCAAAATGTCAAAACCCCGCAGCTAACTAAAACAAGGCTTAGCTAAAAGCGGGGTTTTCTGCTGTCCGGGCGAACCCAGAAGCATTGTCAGCTGTCTCAAAGCAAACGTGTCCGAAAGGGGACTTGAACCCCTACCCTCATAAGAGGACTAGCACCTCAAGCTAGCGCGTCTGCCATTCCGCCACCCGGACGAGTGGAGTGCAAGCCTTTAGGCTCACAGCAACAATCTAAAAGAATACCACCTTGCCTCGTCGCTATAAAACTTTGCGGCGAAACACCTTTGCTTACTAGCCACATCTGGCAACTAGGGGTAGTTTTGGCTTATGGCTCAAGACACTCGCATGGCACTTCGAATTTTCATTGCCTCGCTAGAGAAACACTTCGAGGCGGTTGCCACTCGCCGCAGCCCAGAAGACCCTTCGGTGCAAACGGCTTACCTTCAGGTTGAAGATGCCTTTTTGAACTACGAGGAGCTCTTGGCCGAGAACTTCGAAGAGTATCTGCCTTTTGAGCTAGCCGAAGACGACGCCGAATGAATTTATTTGACGCAATAGTTCTTGGAGTCGTTCAAGGACTGACTGAGTTTCTGCCGATTTCCTCGAGCGCACACCTTCAAATCGTTGAAAACCTGCTCGGAATCGGTTCGATTTCAAAACCTCAGCTAACCGCTTTTATTGCAACCATCCAACTGGGCACCGAACTTGCGGTTCTGCTTTATTTCTGGCGAGACATCCTGCGCATCGGTAAAGCCTGGTTTATCTCAGTTGGCCACGCCTTTTCAAAAAACAAAACCGAAAAAATGCCCACGGATGCTCGCCTTGGCTGGCTAATCATCGTCGGAAGCCTGCCGGTTATCGTGGTTGGTTTGGCGTTTAAAGACTTCATCGAAAACGACCTCCGCAACCTGTGGGTTATTGCAATCACTTTGATTGTTTTTGGTGTGATTTTGGGAGTGGCTGACGCGGTTGGCAAAAAGCAGCGTCACATCGAACAGTTGACTCCGAAACACGGCATCCTATTTGGGTTGGGGCAAGCGTTAGCAGTGGTTCCAGGCGTCTCTCGTTCGGGCGGCACAATCACAGTTGGCCTTATGTTGGGCTACACCCGCCAGGCTGCGGCGCGCTACAGCTTTTTGCTGGCGATTCCCGCCGTTCTTGCGAGCGGACTCTTTGAGTTTGCCAAAACTTACAAGGATCTATCGAGCGACCTGCTTGTTGCGACCGCGGTAGCCACAGTAATTTCGTTTATCGTCGGCCTCGGAGTCATCGCCGGTTTGTTGAGATATCTAAACCGCGGCTCTTTCGTGCCATTTGTGATTTGGCGCTTAGCTGCAGGCTTCTTTGTGCTGGCTATGCTGATTTTTGCCGGATGGCAGGCTTAGTCAGCTTTAGGTTGACCTGATTCAGGGTTTTCACCCTCGTTTTGTCTCAAGAACTTTTCGAACTCGTTTGCGAGAAAGTCGCCGCTAGCCTGCTCAGATTCGGCCTCGTCATGTTTCTTCTCTAGCTCAGCGATGTATCCCTGCATCTCGTCGTCGGCGAGTGAAACCTCATCCACTCCGCGTTCCCAGCCAAAAGCCTGTTCCGCAAGGTCGGCCCGGTCGAAGTTGAGGTTCAAAAGCTTCTCAAGTTCGGCAACCAGAGACAACATGGCTTTCGGAGACGGGGTGTTGTGAACGTAGTGGGGAACTGATGCCCAAAGCGCAATGGTGGCAATGTTGTTGGCTTCGAACGCCTGCCCCAGAACCGTGAGGATTCCCACCTGGCCCTCGTAGCGGCTTCGTTCGATTCCCAACTGTTCGCGAACCACTTCGTTTTGACTCGTGGAACTCACCGCGATTGGGCGTGTGTGCGGAACTTCGGCGAGCATTGCACCTAAGAAAATCACGTTGTCGATTTCACGATCGACAACCATTTCAAGAACCTCTTCGGTGAATCCACGCCACCTGCGAGAAGGCTCCACCCCGATCATTATGTGGATGTTGGCCAGCTCTGGGTGAGCCAAACGACTGGCCGCGGTTGGCGCACACATCTCGGTGTTTGGCCAACTGAGCTGGCGGACACCGTTTTCGTCAAAAAATACTGAGGGACGTGCGAACTGAAAGTCGTAATAGTCCTCTGGGTCGACCATCGCGACCGACTCAACACCAGTTTTTTCTACGAGATACTTCGCAGCTCCGCTCGCAGCTTCGGCAGCGTCGTTCCAGCCTTCAAAGGCAACAATCAGTGTGCGGCCACTAAAAATTTGGTTACTCAACGGTTCCTCGTCTGGTTTGCGTCAACTAAAACTCTATGCCAAAGCCTTCGGCTTATCCGCAAATCTGGGTCTGCACGCTTGCGACTAAAATTAGGCACTATGCCCACCCCAAAACTCCCAGCAGCCGTGCTTTTTGACTTAGACGGCACACTGGTAGATTCCGAACACTACTGGATGCTCTCGGAGCGCAAACTCGCCATTGAGCATGATGCCGAATGGAACCACGCTGACGGCATTGAGCTCATCGGCATGAGTCTTTATGAGTCTTCGGTAATCATTGGCCGAAAGCTGGGGAGCGCACTTGCTCCCGAAGAGATTATCGATCGTTTGACTGCGGTTGTTATTGAACAGCTTCAGGTGGCTCTGCCTTGGAGGCCGGGCGCAAGAGAGTTACTTTTGAGCTCAAAGAAGCTGGCATAAAAACCGCTCTGGTCACCATGAGCATGCGTCGAATGGCTCTAGCTGTTGCCGACGCAGTGGGTTTTGACGCGTTTGACGTGGTTGTGGCGGGCGATGATGTTGAGTTTGGTAAACCTCATCCTGAGGCTTATTTAAAAGCTGCGGAGCTGCTTGGGGTTGACCCTGCCGACTGCATTGCCATCGAAGACTCGGTTCCTGGTTTAGCTTCAGCCGAAGCTGCCGGCACCAAAGCAATTGGCATTCCCAACCTCGTAAAACTTGAAGAACTTGAAGGCCGCATTCTTTGGCCAACGCTTGAGGGCGCAACTCTGGCAGACTTGAAACAGTTATTTGAATAGGAACCCATGACGACCAAAAACCATAAACTGCCGACCGGGCCATTCCGCGAAGGCGACAAAGTGCAGTTGACCGGCCCTAAGGGCAGACTCAACACGATCACTTTGGTGGCTGGTGCTGCCTTTGGAACCCACCGCGGAAACCTCAACCACGACGACATAATCGGCAAGCCCGAGGGCTCGGTAATAGCAAACGCAAACGGAGTCGAATATTTAGCCTTTCGCCCGCTGCTAACCGATTTCGTGATGTCGATGCCTCGGGGCGCTGCGATTATTTATCCCAAGGATTCTGCCCAGATTGTAACGATGGGAGATATTTTTCCGGGCGCTAGGGTGGTTGAGGCTGGAGTCGGTTCAGGGGCTCTGAGCATGTATCTGCTGCGTGCGATTGGTCCGACCGGTCGATTGGATTCATTCGAGCGTAGATCCGAGTTTGCCGATGTCGCGCGAGCCAATGTGATCACGAACATGTCTGAAGCTCCTAAAAACTGGCAAATTCACCTTGGTGACTTGCAAGTCGAGCTGCCGGGCAAAGTTGCAAAAGGCGAGGCTGACCGAATTGTTCTCGACATGCTCGCCCCTTGGGAATGCATTGAGGCTTGCGCCGAGGCTTTAGTGCCCGGCGGTTTGATTCTTGGATACGTTGCAACGGTGACGCAGCTTTCGCGATTTTCTGAAGCACTCAAGGAATCGGGTTTATTTGCCGACCCTGAGGCTTGGGAGTCCATGGTTCGCGGCTGGCACCTGCAGGGTTTGGCGGTTAGACCAGAACATCGCATGATCGGGCACACCGGGTTTTTGATTACGGCTCGCAGACTTGCTGACGGAACGGTTTTGCCTCAATTCAAGGGTCGTGTAAAACCTGACTTTGCCGACGAAGACATCGCTGTGTGGAACCCAGATCATTTGGGCCAGCGCAAAGTTAGCGACAAGAAGCTCAGAAAGACGGTCCGAAACGCCCAAGCAGCTGCAGAGGCCCGGATTGAAATGTTAAGTGACGATTCAGCTAGCTGAAACATTGGCTAAATAACCCCTAAAGCGTGCACCTTTGCTCTGTAAACTATTGCTACAGATAAACGAAAGTAATCCTCTTGAAAAAGCTAGTTAACATCTTTGCCGCCCTGACCATTGCCCTTTCAGTTTCTGGCTGTGCTGCACAGACCCCAGAGCAAGCGGCCACCGCGATGTTTGATTCACTGCCAAAAAAATGTGAGTCGTATTCTGATGGCAACCTCGCCAAGAGTGTGGTCGTCAAGGCAACCGCGAACGTTCCTAAAATTACATTTAAGGCTGGCCTACAGCCAAAGAAGCCTGAAGTTCACGTGGTCTCCGAAGGCCAAGGCGCGACTTTTACAGGCAACCAGTCGGTAACTTTTGAGATCGCAGCCGTAAACGGTGTAACCGGAGTGGCCTACGCGGAGTCATCAGGATTTTTGACCAAGTTCGACCACACCAACGCTGTGACCACCTTTGCTGCTGACAGCAAAGACTCTCAGGTAAACCTTTGTAAGGTTTTTGTTGGCCACCGAGTTGGTTCCCGGGTGACCGGCGTTTTTCCTCTAAAAGCAGCCGCAGCCGGTGAAGCCCCGGGCTCAATCGTTTTGGTGCTAGACCTCGTAAACGTGTTCTTACCTCACGCCTCCGGCTCTGAGCAATCTGCCGTCTCAGGCATCCCTTCTGCAGTTCGCGCAGTCAGCGGCGAGCCTGGACTCGTGTTTCCTAGCAACCTGGCCGCTCCTACAACTTTCAAAGAGTATGTCGCGGTTCAAGGAGCCGGTGCAGCTCTAAAGAACGGCGACCACATTTTGGCTCACTACAAGCTCTACCTTTGGAATGCCGACCACACGATGGTTCAGAGCAGCTGGGCTAGTCAACCCCTTGACCTCACTGTGGGCACTGGACTAATCGAAGGTTTCTCAAAAGCTCTCGTCGGCCAAAAGATCGGTTCACAGGTGGTTGCAGTGATTCCTCCGGCTCTCGGTTACGGTGCGGCCGCACAGCAAAGCATCCCCGCTAACTCAACTTTGGTGTTTGTTATCGACATTCTAGGAAAGTACTAGCAGCATTTTTTTGGGGGAAAAATGATCGAAAAAGTCGACACCGCAACGCGACTTTTTAATTTGACCTGCGCCCTGCTGTACACCCGTGAAGGGCTAAATCGCGACGAAATTTTTAGTCGCGTTTCTGGTTATTCTGAGCAGTATGAACCCGGCAAAGCGAGCACATCTCTGATCAAACTCTTCGAGCGAGACAAACTCGCTCTGTCGGCAGCCGGAATTCCTTGGATAAAGTTTCAACCACCTTCAGCCCTAGAGAACCATCAAGACTTCTACTACAAAGTGCCAAAACAAGAGTTTCTTTGGCCGAAGAACCTGACTTTGACTCCGAGACAGGTTGGTCTGCTAAACCTTGCGTCAACGGTTTGGTCGCAGGCCGCTCTTTCACGCGAGGCCGCAAGCGCCGCGCTTCGAATCAAGGGGCTCGGCGAAAAAGCTGAAGTGAGTGACCTAGCCGCGTTAGCTCCTCGAATTCGAACCCACCATCCAAGTTTTGCCAAGCTAACCGAGGCAATCGAGCGAGGCATCGAAGTCAACTTTGGCTACCGAAAACCAAACTCCGTTGAGGTCGAACGCCGTGACTTTCGACCTTGGCAGCTTCACAACATTTCGGGGCAGTGGCTCGTCATTGGTTTTGACTTGATTCGCAAAGAGCCGAGAAGTTTTTTGCTGCGTCGAATCATCACCGAAGTTACGTTGGTTCCTGGTGAAAATAACCCGCCTAGCAAAACTGAACTAGACAGCGCCAACGCGAGTCTTGAAGAGTTCATAAAGTCAAATCTCGCAACGCTAAAGGTAAAACCCGAAACCGAGGCGTGGTTCCGTTTCGAAATGGACGACGTTGCCCACGAAAAAGCTGACGAGGTGTCTTTCAACTTCATGGATGTCTACCTGCTGGCCGATGATCTAAGGCAGTATGCGGGCGATATCGAAGTGATTCGCCCTGCCAATCTGCGCGAAATCATCGAGGCCGGTTTTGAAAAGGTGGTTGAACTTCACCATGGCTAAAAAACGCATTCGCACGGCCTTGACGGCAGAGGCAAGGCTAAACCTGATTATCGGTCTGACCACCTACCTTTCAGCAAATTTCTCGCGAACCGTTGCCGAACTCGCGGAACACTTTGAAGTCGAAGAAGATGAAATTCGCAGGGCGGTTTCTTCAATGATTCGAGCCACCACCGGCAGTTCTGACACCGGCTGGGATTGGGCGCTCGACCTCAACACTGACTGGCGCGAAGACGACACAGTCGATTTGCACTCTCAACTGATTCTCGACGGTAACCCGCGATTGGCTGCAAGCCAAGCGGCCGCCTTGGCCTCAGGGCTTGCTGTTTTGGCTTCGGTTGCCTCACCCGAGGACAAAATCGAAATTCAAGACCTCATCGATGTTTTACGCCAGGGCACTCTTCAGTCGGTGTCTCCGACCGTAGCCGTGGTGCCGGGAACCATCGACGCTGACTTTGCAAAAATTCGCCAAGCGATAAGCGCTGAAAGACGCGTCAGTTTTGAATATCTAAATAGCAAAAACGAAATGACCGAGCGAGAGTTCGACCCGATTCGCTTGGAGTCAAACGACCAAATTTGGAACGCCAGGGGTTACTGCCACCTTCGCCAAGAGGAGCGCAGTTTCAGGCTCGACCGAATGCGAAACTCAAAAGTGTTGGAGGCCGGTTGGAGCGATGAGGCACGAGCCCTCGAACTTACTGATGACATTTACGTTGCCTCTGACCACGACACCAAGGTGACACTCGAGGTGTCCCCAGAAGCCTACGATTTGATTGGCAATTTCAACGCCGAGCTGATTTCAAGCTCGGGCAAAAATGACGAAATCAAGCGCGTTGAAATAAGCGTTGGATACCTGCCAAACCTTGGCAAGATGATTTCGGTTTACGGGGGAGCGGCCAAAGTTATCGCTCCCGAAGCCGCTCGAACCATAGTTAGAGACTTCGCCCTCAAAGCGCTCGGTCGCAAACCTTTAGATTCAACCGAAGACTAGCTCGGCAGTCTAGACTTTAAGTCGCACACAAAGTGAAAGCGGGTTGAAATGTTAAAAGGTCTTGAAGGCTGGCACTTTATCGTTATTGCCGTCGTGGTTTTGATTATTTGGGGTGGCCCAAAGCTTCCGGGAATGGCAAAGAACCTTGGTGAATCGATGCGCATCTTTCGCAAAGAAATGCGCACAATGAGCGACGAAAAAGCCGCTGACAAAAAAACTAAGGCTGGGGCTCCAGAGCCTTCTGAAACCAGCGACAAAGTCAACGACTAACCAACAACGGTGGCACGCGCTAAAAACCGTGAAAGGCGCATGAGCCTTGGCGGTCATCTAAAAGAACTCAGGCGTCGCCTCTTTTTTGCCGCAATTTTTGTTTTTGCCGGAACGATTGCCGGTTGGTATCTTTACGATCCAATTTTTCAGGCACTCTCAAGTCCAATCGTTGAGTACGCCCGGGCACACCACAGCAACACAACCGTTAACCTGCCTACTATTACCGCTGCCTTCGACCTTCAAATGCAGGTTGCCATTTTTGCCGGAATCATTGTGAGCAGCCCGTTTTGGCTCTACCAACTCTGGGCCTTTATCAATCCGGCCCTGCAGCGACGTGAGCGCCGTTACACGCTCGGGTTTATGCTAACGGCCATCCCATTATTTTTTGCAGGTTGCGCGCTGGCCTGGGTTAGTTTTCCGGCGTTCATCGAGACTCTCTTGTCGTTTACGCCGGCTGGCAGCGCAAACCTGATCAGCGCTCAAGAATACGTTTTGTTTGTCGTGAGAATCCTCCTGGTGTTCGGCTTGGCTTTTGTTTTGCCGGTCATTTTGGTGATGCTCAACTTCGCGCGGGTCCTCACCGCAAAAGGCATTCTAAAAGGATGGCGAATCGCCCTACTCAGCGTCGCACTCATAGCTGCCCTGGCGACTCCGGTGGCTGATCCAATGTCGATGTTCTTGGTGATGATTCCGATGTTGGCGCTTTATTTTGCATCGGCCGGCATCGCGGCAATCAACGATCGAGTCTTTGCAAAGCGCAACGCCGAGCTAATGGCGGCTGCACAGCGCGAAAGCGCACACAATTAGAGCATGACCCAGCTCCCAGAAACCGAACTCAGCCCATCCGAGAGGTTTGCTCGAGCTAAAAAGAACCGCCAACCAGAATCTCTCAAAAGCTTTCTCGAGTTGCTTGAGTTTGGCTTAGACGATTTTCAAGAGGCCTCGTGCCGAGCGCTGGCAGAGGGCAAGGGCGTGCTGGTGGCTGCTCCAACCGGAGCTGGCAAGACTGTGGTCGGCGAGTTCGCGATTCACCTCGCTCTAGAAAAGAACCTGAAAGTTTTCTACACCACGCCGATAAAGGCCCTCAGCAACCAAAAATACGCCGAACTTGCCAAGCGCTACGGCGACGAGCGGGTTGGCTTGCTGACCGGAGACGTCAACAACAACAGCGACGCCCAGATAGTTGTGATGACAACCGAGGTGCTCCGCAACATGATTTATGCGAACTCCGAAAGTTTGATTCAACTTGGCTATGTGGTCATGGATGAAGTGCATTACCTTGCCGACCGTTTTCGCGGTGCGGTGTGGGAAGAAGTGATTTTGCATCTTCCGCGCGATGTCAAGGTGGTTTCGCTGAGCGCAACGGTTTCTAACGCTGAAGAGTTTGGCGCTTGGCTCGATGAGGTTCGCGGTGACACCGCGGTTATC
>Ga0114960_10002344_pt1 | contig 14860 bp, 17 predicted proteins | sample C_130625_MF_Meta_FD_92637 | JGI IMG/M metagenome (GOLD analysis project Ga0114960, IMG submission 92637) | Freshwater microbial communities from Lake Croche, Canada to study carbon cycling - C_130625_MF_MetaG | ecosystem: Environmental > Aquatic > Freshwater > Lake | place: Lake Croche, Canada... | reverse complement strand
TACGTTGTAATAGGCGATTGCAGACGTAAATTTTGTTTAAATTGCTATATTTGATTGTTTTATAGATTTGTAATTTGTCATGCCAGTCATCGCGATCCACTATCATACTATGATACGACGCCCCTCGATCAAAATCTTTTTATGGAATCACATAGAAAATCTCATAAGGTTTCACTTCATATACAACTATCTTCTACTCGTAAGGTTCAATTGATAGGGAGGGATAAGCGAAGCGTAAGGGAACCCTCTGCTTCGCTTGAGGTTCACTTAAGATGAAACCGCGAGGTTCACTTGATAGGGAGGGATAAGCGAAGCGTAAGGGAACCCTCTGCATCGCTTGAGGTTCCCTTAAAATGAAACCATGAGGTTCACTTGATAGGGAGGGATAAGCGAAGCGTAAGGGAACCGTAGGTTCCCTTGACCTTAACAAAGGATGTGCCTCCCAAAAATAACGACAAAATGCCCATTTAAATTGATACGTTTTAGGATAATATTCGGAATAATCTGTACGCAACATTTGCGCGATTCGTTTTGGCAGTAAATGCAAATATGCATAAGGCAACACATATGCCAATTGTTGAAAAGGATGCATTGCGGTCGAATTGTTTGGTTTCAAGAATGTCGCATTTTCATGTGGGATATGCCGGATAAGATCCTGCAATAATGGCGGATAATGGTAATTATAGTTCCATTCCCAATCTGGACATCCTTTCGTATAATATCGAAATACCCATTCCAATCCTTCCAAATAATTTATACAAATCTCGATTTTATCCGATTTTGGAATAAGAGTCATATAGTATCTATTCTGCCAATTTGGTTGTTCCGGGCATATATATTCTTCATCTCCGCGCATAATGACGGGAACATTTTGCAATAAATCGGACTTTTCTTCCGCCGTTTTTTCGCTCATGTATCGTTTACCCCATTTCCTTCTCGTTTTATATTCCTCCAAAATATAGTAATGTTCATTTTTGGCAATCTCGTTTATAAGAAGATTCACCCATTTCCATTGTATCTCCATGGTATTCGTATGTATGAGTGATCGATCAGAATACGATCCAATATATTTTTTATACGTATTCATGAGTACTTGTATTCCCGTTGTACGTATATTCAATGCCGGAAAATGGGGCAAAAAATCATTCCCTAAAAAGAAACATAGAAAGATATAATCATATATCCGGATTTTACAACATTTGTCGGATTCTATTTGAATCTCCGTATCCATTTCCATTTCTACAAAGATCGATGCAGATAATTCGCGGATATTCAAAAAATAAAAGGGATCTTTTGACCCCACAATATTATGTGCAAATTCCATAGATTCACGAAAAATGTGGATATTCTTGCAAAATGTTTGATGGAAAATCGAAAGCATAATCAAATCTGAATCTAATCCATATATCGCGATTTCATCATTTGGACAAGGGTGATTTCGGATGTATTCAAATATTTTGTGTTCTCCTTCCCCGGGTATATTGGATCCGGAAAATATTATTTTTTCAACTTTATACAACCTTTCTTTATTGGCGAATTCTCGATGTAATATGTCACATAGAGATTTCATGAAAAGTGTACCCGGGGTAATATTCGCCGTATTCCATAGAGTAGGTTTTCCTTCAATCTTTGATGTAAACAGGGATTTGTATCTACGTGTTCGTTGTTGCGACATTTTAGCAAAAGGTGCTACTCCATCAAATGCAATATAGACAATACCTGTTGGTTGTATCATTTCAATAAGTTGTTTGATATGTTGTATAGCACGTTGTATAATTGCATGTTCAGATACTTGTTTTGCATCCTTGGCTAATTGGTAATAGGAATCATATAGGATCGAATTGCAATCCATATAAAGATGCTGAAATCGATCACATTGACGAATATTTCGTATAATATTAGAATGATTTTTAATAATATACGAAAAATAACTCGGTATTCCCATTTTGTACAAGTCATATAGAAATATTTCTATATGATTTACCGGAATGTTTTATTAGGGATTTTAATATAATCGTAAACTATACAACATGGAATTGGATTTGGTTACTTTGTTTTATATGTTTTTTCGTTTAGCCCCTTTTATATTGGTGTCTTATTTTACGTTAGCATCTGTGATTAACCAAGACATAAAGGGTGTTATTTATTTAGTAGGGGTTATTGTTGCATGTTTTGTATGTATTATTGTAGGAGGTTTGTTTTTCAATACGAATAACACTGACGAAAAGAGTGGTCTAGCAAATTTAACGACAGAACAATGCGAAACATTTACAATTAGTCAACAACCTATTTCAAAATTGCCATTGAGTATTGCTGTTTTGTCATATACAACTGCGTATTTGGGTTTTGTCATTACTAAATACAATATATGGACTTCAAATATACCAACATTGGTATTATTTCCCGTATTAATTATTTGCGATTTTACCTGGAATATTAGGTTCAAATGTTTTGACTATTGGGCATGTTTTGTTGCAATTCTTATAGCAGGGGTAATAGGCGCGATGTGGGCTTCCATCATTGATGGAATGGGAAATCCTGATTTACAATATTTCAATGTTGGGTCAAATCAACAAGTGTGTAGTCGACCTTCTAAACAATTGTTTAAATGCAGTTTTGGATCCACTACTGCACCCACAACTGCATAATGAACACTATTACTACAATAGTTATTACTTTCATTTATATTTTCAATAAACTTTATTTATCACAATAGATAGTACAGTAATTCTTTTACGTTAAGCCATGAAATTCTGTATATTTCGTTGAAACCATTCCGTCAGCATTTTGACAATATGTGTTCGATTAAAATCGGACGCCATTAATTTGGTTGATCGACTACGATCTTTGAAATGAAACATGAAATTTTGAATGATTTTCGTTGTAATTGCAGTTGAATATTTACTTTGAAAATTCTCAAAATCAAAAATGGGAAACCCTTTTTTTTGATTTACAACATTATGAAAAGTGAATAAAAAAAGTTGCAATTCATCTTTTGTACGAACCCCCATTATTTGATTCTTATCTAAATACTCTTTCGCGTGTTTTGAACAATCTGGACAAGGCAAATTTATACAAATGGTATAGATCATCTGCAAAAGTTCGGATTTTAGACGGAGAAATGCATCGTTTTTTATCTTATAGGAAATAGTATGCAATAATAACCATATAGGTTCCCCCCATTTCATCTTTTTTTCTTCAGTACTCGATTCAATGATAGGGATATCCTCGGATGGTGCAATTGGTGGAAATGGTACTACATTACGAGATTTGTAAGACAACATTGAAAAATTATATTTAGGAGATGATTTTGGCATAGAAACGGATGCAGGAACGTATGCTCTCGCATTTGTAAAAAATTGCATCGTATTCATAATTTTATATATAAAAAGAATAAAATAGAATAGAAATAATCTATCAACTAAATATAGCATATCATGGAAACAAAAGAACAACTCGTTCATACAATAAAAGAATGGGTCCGTATTGATAATGAAATACGCGCATTGAAAACAGAGGAATCAAAACGGAAAAAAGAACAAAAAACAATATCGATCCAATTGATGGAAATCATGAAAAAAAACGAAATCGACGAATTTGATATCAATAATGGTCGTATCCAATATGTGAAAAAAAATGTCAAAAAACCCATTACAAAAAAAATACTCATGGGTGTTTTAACAAAATATTATAATGGCGATTTTATGAAAGCAAATGAACTAAATAGTTTTATATTGGACAATCGGGAAGAAACTACAAAAGAAATGATTGTTCGGAAAATCGATAAAGATCACCTATGATGATGCACCCGATAAATCCCATTTTCTATCGTATAATTCGCAATGATTCTTGGATCCACTTTGCCGGATAATATGTCTTCTGTCTTATAGACATTATTGTATGCGTCAATATAGTAAATAATTCCATTCATATCTTGCGCAAACACTTCCATTTTTTTATTCATTTCTACATGATTGGTATCTGTTGATTTTGATCCATTCGGGATTCCTTTTGTATGTGTTCCGCAATATTCATGGCCATCTTTCCTGCGCCGGGTACATTGTTCTCCACTTGCACGTAATGCATTACATCGATTGAGTTCGGGGATAGCATTTTTTACACGTTTGCGTTTTGTCAAATCATTTTTTTCGAAAATGAGTCTGGGATATTCATATATGAATTCAATCAATTCATTTGCCGGTGTATGCTGGATACCCAACTCGATGATTTTCTTTTTCAAAACGTCTTTGAATGTAGTAGTATACTTTTCTGAAATTCCGTTAATATGCTTTTCCATTTGTCCTATAGAATCATATCTATAGGACAAACTTGAATCAATTTTTAGGGTTTTTTTGGTTAATGGTTTATACGCTTGCGCTTTGGTCGCTTGCGCTTCAGTCGCGATTATCGCTTCGGTCGCTTGCGCTTCAGTCGCGATTATCGCTTTTCCATGCATCTGGTATTTGTTTTGTTTTCCCGTCATATGGTACTGCATATCCTTTCTCAATCATCCATTGTGAAAGATCGATTTCTTTCAAATACACATTGGCAAGGATGCGTCCATATTTTTCGATAGATACATTTCTAAGTTGAACGATTTGTCCTATAATCAAAGTTTCTAATGCATCACGTGATAAAATGGCCAATTGTTTTTCTCTTGTAGATTTCGTCTTTATTTCGGGAGTATCGATTCCCAATAATCGAACCGAGAATCGATAAATCGTGAGATCATTAGGGATTCGTGTAGCTATTGTAATTGTATCCCCGTCGTATACTTTCACTACTTTTCCATAAGTTATATTTGGAATATACGGGATGCATGTCTTATAGGTTATGTCCGATAGATATTCATATTGTGGATTCATCTGTTGAGTCTCTATCGGATCCGACGGGATATTGATTGTGATGAAATATTGTGGAGAATTTTCAGTGGTTGGTTTCGCAGTTCGTTTGCAACAAAAAGACATGATATGCGTATGATTTATAAAATGATTTATATTCATCATATAAATCAATTTTTATTCGCCAATTCACCCGTAATTGCCATAATAACCAGAATAAATCCTATCAACCCGATTAATATACAACAGGGGTATTTGCATGATTTCTCATTATCTTCCAATTGTACATTTGATTCAATATCGCTTTGTTGCATCTTTTATAATAATAGAAATCCAAGAAAGACAAGATCAATTTTTTCTCAAACCATTCCTCAATTTGAGAAAGCGATAAAAAATAGTGAGAATGCATTTTACAGCATCTTCTGTATATTTGGATCGAGGCAGTTTTTGTATTTTGCGTAATCCCGGATCCAATATTTTTCGCATTTCGTCAATTTCTTTGGTATAATAATCATATTTGACTTGTGTTATGTGGTCCATATATTATATTGTGAATAGTATTTGATTTTAAAACATTTTATACATTTTCACAAATACTTCTTGTGCATATACACATGCAACGCGCAAATTTTGTCGGACGGTATTTACATCGCTCGGTTTCAAATATGCAAGTCGGATAATGCTATCCGAATCATGAGGATGCATTTTTTTGAATCCGCAGAAATTTAATAAAAAGTCTTCTTTTCCTAAATAATAGGATTCATACAAGAAATATTCGAGGATTTTTCCTATTGTATAATCTTCATTTTCTAAAACAATGTCGTACGAATTCTCCATCGTGGTTTCGCTCGTTTTTATAAAAACGGTATTTGAATCCACCTCTTCAATCATTTTCACGAATTTATTCTGGAGAATTTGGCACGCTTTTTTCACGATTTCTTTATTGTCAAATACACCAAGTGTTTGTATGACAAAATCAAAACTGTTTTCTATAAACTGGCGTTGTGCATCAAGAAGCATATAATTCTTCTTTTGAAATTCGACTTCACCACGTTGCATTTCCTCGGATAATAATTTGGATTCAATATCATTCCATGTTGTTTGTATTTTATTGGCATCTGGCGTGTTTCCATAGGAACATTTTGAAACCACATTCCATGTGGATTTATTCCCTGATGTATTTACAGAGAAATCTGCAGTCAATTTAATGCGTTCTCCGGGTATCGTGTCCCCTATTTTCGATCTCAATCGTGCAAAGATAATGGGATCTTGTGTTAAAGAGTCTTTTGGGAATATTTTTGCGAGTTCAGAATCACTCACCATATTCCCATTTTCTTTGTTTCGAATTTTGAAATCGTCGGTTGTCACATAGAGCATTGCATCCGTATCATTCGTAACATCCACTTCTAGGGAATAGTTTCCCGGCAATTGTTGCAAATCTTTAGAATGTACAGGAATGCATTCCAATCGATGTTTAATGAGTTCATTATGTAGTCTCCCGGTATTGATTTCAATGTTGATATTTTCTTCATCAAATACAACTGTAGGTATATCATTCAGAATTGTTCGGCGCAAACCATTGGCGATACTTATATTGATGTCATATAGGGTAAATCGATAGATATCTCGTTCTTCAGACATGTTTTTCACTTGTGGATTCATAATGTGTATATTAATCTATTCGGATAGATTTTTAAATCAATTTTTATTGCAACCTCATATGTTAAATATGCTTGATTTCGTGTTTTGTCCATGGATATCTCGGAAAATCGGATAAAAAAGGTGCCCACGATTTATATTCCGGATGTCGTTTTATATGATCTTTTGCGGAAAATTTGCGTCCACACGCCGATCCAAATCTCCCCACAAATTGCATCTTTTTGGCTAAATCTGTGGTTGTGATTTTGCCATCTATACACCCAAATGGATAAAACCCGGGGCGTTTTACATAGACATGTGGATCGAGTTCTGTATGTTTGCAAATAGAAAGTGTGTCCATTTTCACCCGATTCAAATCCATATCATAATGGTCCGATAGAACCAATTTACCAATATGCATGTCGATTTTGCCGTAATATTCGTCATTTAAAAGGTGGTTTAGACGATAATTACGAGCACCCGACGATTTCGTGACATCATTGTATTCGCCGTCATCTGTTTCCGTTAAACGGAGATCGGGATCAATCGCAGAATTCATACCATAATAGACTCCATTCATTGTCCGCTTTATTGAATGGTGTGTATGAAGTAGTTCAAAGAGCATAATTTCGTTTGTATGTATATTACCGAATTGCCATGAACATGCATAATCCCCTGCATTGTCCATAAGCATGAGTTTTATATATTGATCCAAAGTGTGACAATATTGCATTGCCATACGGATACGACAAAAGAAAGGGGCGCCAAATACGGGTTGATAATTTGTCGCAGATATCGTGGTTTCGCATCCTATAATTCCAGAAGAAGAAATGAAAAAATCGGATACGCTCGCGACAAAACCGGGGGATATTTGCATGACGAACGGATGACCCGTCGTGGGAATCATATAGAGAATTATATTGTATAGAGATCCAGTAATGAAATCGCAATGGGTAGTATGCCCCATTACAATTTTCCCGTCTTTTGTGGCATCTCCCGTTGCAATAAATGCGCTACATCTTTCTAAATTTGTCTCTTTTTTATTAAACATTGTATAAAGACTCATATAGGAATTCCATGCAATCAAATAATCGATCGAAATGCGTGTACCCCGATATCTGGCTCCAGCGGAAATGCCTTCGATCTCTTGATAGATTTCTTGGAAATCGCGAATAATGACAGGTTTTATAAGATCATTGCTTTTCTTGATGTATTCTTTCATCGTGGTTTTGAGTTGTTCTTTCAAAACAAAAGGGAATAATTTCAATACCTTTTTGAGTTCGTCATATAGTAAATATCCATGTGCATATCCGCGTTCATAAGCATCGCCATATATATAAAAAGATTTCCATCCATTATGGGTTGAAATGATGGATCCGCATATCCCAATTGGTCGTTTGTGTTTTCTGGTTTTTTTATTTATATGTCGTTTATATTTCCGTTTTGTCATATAGAATATTATTTATAATATAAGGAGATAGTTCTTCTTATATTACATTCGTAGTATTTAGGATATCTAATGGGTTCTCGATTATAAAAGCATCATAATTGCAAGAACTATGAATAATAGAATGAGTGGTACTAATACCAAAAACCATGCAAACATGGGAGCACCTGCGCGACAAATGAGATTCAAAATCCATGTCCAAAAAAGAATGTACATGAACTTGATGATAAAAATGATGTATACACTGGAGACATCGCATGAATAAGCACCTAAACAATATACATTAGTATTTCCGACATTTTGTAGTGCCATTATAAAAAAGGCAATCATGGAAATAACTAAATAAACATATGAAGGAGTACATAAATTACGCAAGCCGGTAATTGCCATTATATATATAATATTGTAATATAATTGTATAGCAGTTTTGCTAAATATAATATTTTTGATATGGATTATTCATTGGTGTATTATAGGATGCATGATCTCCGGATTGGCCTTGTCCATATAGAATATTTGTAGATGTAGCCCATCCATTCATTGACCCAAACGATGTAACTGGGTTTGAATAAAAAAAAGACAGCATATCCCCCCCTTTTTTGTATTTTCGTTTGTTTTTCATTTTTCGCGTTTTACCTCCTACAAGTAAACGATTTGGTGCTTGTACGATAGAATTGTCTAATACATAATTATTTGTAATCGAATCCGTGCGATCATTATATCCGCCTTTACAGTATCTTTTTTTTTGTCTACGCTTTTTAGTATTTCCGCGTTTTTTTCGTCGACTTGCTTTGCTTCCTCCTCCTCCTCTCGCTGAAAATGGAATATCTGGATTCATTCTTACACTTTGTATTTGTGATGGATCATTTGGACCCGCTGAAGAATTATAAGGATACAAATTTAAGTTTGATGTATTTGCGGTGGATTCAAAAAAATTACCGCCTCCTGAAATTTTGCTACATCCACAATCACCGCCTTTTTTATACGAACCCGATGGCATATATCATATAGATAGATATTATTCGATATCGACATGTGTCAACATGTGTCTTCTGCAACAAACATTCGTGATAAATAATTCATCTAAAACGATCCCTTCTGCCGTTTTTTCCACATTTTCTTTTGTCAGATAGACAATTTTATCGACATTCTGTCCATTGGCGAGTTTTAACCGCCTAGATTCACGCAAGAAATGCAAATATTTATTTGCTAAAACATTGCCACACGAAACGCATTTGATCGGAATAATCATGATTTGGGAATATGTTATATAATAAATGAATATACTTAAATCAATTTTTATTCCACGAATATAATAAATGAAACAAATCGTATTTTTAATATTGATTGCATCTTTAGGTATTTTATATGTCTCAATATTTACAGATAATATATACGAAGGATTCACTAATGGAATAGTAGGGTCTTGTCAGATAGATCAAGTTGGTAAAATGGTACAAGGTGGATATTGCGTGGATGCCAGTTATGTTGATATAAATAATAAATCATTGGTTATACCTGGAAAATACATCATTTCTACGGATCATTACATTGATTCAAAAGGGGTCATACAGAAAGTTCCATTTGGATTCATGCGTGATTTAACAGATCCGACATGTAAAATACTTGGTCCACTCACAAATAGTGCAGTTATGGATATTTCTTCCAATTCCGGGTCTCAACAACAACGATACAATATATCGAATGGCAAAGTATATGCAAATTATACTGCAAATCTGGATTTAGATACTATATTTCATGATGAATATATAAATGCGGATGGAACTCCTACAGGGATTATTGCGCCCGACTCTGGTGGATTACCCGCGGGACAAATGTATGCACAAGATCCAACCACTGGTATTATAGGTCCCGTTTCTATATTTGATTCAAGTTTCAACAATCCCCTTTATTATGAAGTTGGATCTATGAAATATCCGCCTAAAAATTATGTTCCTAGTTACGAAGATAGTGTATATTTAAGCAAGTTGTCAAATTTTACTCTTTTGAATAATCCAAATGGTGTAAAACCAATTCTACAATCTGGATCGATAGGATTTTGTAAAGGTACAATAGATGTTGTAGAAGAAGGCTGTCGATCGACTCCTTTAGAAAATTGCGCATCTACATCTTGTTGTACTTTATTGGGCGGTGAAAAATGCGTTGCCGGGAATCAATATGGCCCTGCAAATCCTCCTTCCGACGTTTTGATGAATCGCGATTTTTATTTTTATCGAGGTAAATGTTACGGATTCTGTCGTTGATAATATCGCATAGTAATATAGATGAATTATCAGATCATAATTTGTGTTTTATCCATTGTTTTTATTTCAACACTTTTTTTACCTTATCTAGGTGTTCGTCCTATAGAAGATTTTAATCCTGGAATACCAGATCAAAAACCGGATAATAGTGATACTGCAAATCCGCAAAATAATCGGGCCACTGTATATGATGCAAATTCGGCCTTAATGGGAAATTTTGTGAAATATCATAATTCATATACCCCGAAAAGCGATTACGGTGAATTACCTCCGGGTAAAATGTGGTTTCCAAACCCAGATGGAACCATGAAAGTAGTGGATATCATGGCGTATGATAATAGTAGACATTATTATGAAACTGGCTCGTATTCTACGGGTCCACGGGGTTTTGTTCCTATAGAAGAATCTACTTCATATATGAGCGAGTTACAGGGTTTGAATATAAAGGATGAATCTGATAAATCGCCCATTTATTTAACCGGGTCGCAACTCGTCAATACATCAGCCATTTTAGGCGGATTTTGTACTCAATATGCGAATAATCCTGATAAACTCGAAGAAATTTGCCGTCGCGTAGACCCAAATCAATGTGCCACTACAACATGTTGTGCATTATTAGGCGGACAGCGATGTGTTTCTGCAAATGAAAGTGGACCTATTATGAAATCGAATTATAGCGATTATTTGATTGCCAATCGCGATTTTTATTATTACCAAGGGAAATGCTATGGCATTTGTTCATGAGCCTAAATATTGCCATCGATCCCGTAGTTATTCATGCTAAAATAAAATATAAAAATTGTCATATAGAATTCTATATGACAATTGATGGGGAACATCCGCCTTTAGATGAAGAATCGACATTTCAACGCGTATATTCATATGATGTAAATCCGCTAATGAGTCCTATAGAAAATCTGGATAGTGGGTTCACGGATTGTGTAGTATGCTACGAATCATTTTTATTTCCAAAACCCATGTACGAATTCTTGAATGAATACAAAGTCGAAGTATTGGATAAAAGTGCGAAATTAGTGATCGAAGAAAATATAGAATCTAGTCGAATGAAAAAACGGATTTATTATAAATGTGTGAAAGAATACTACAACCGATTATGGCATCCGCATTATACTGGATATGAATGTTCTACTGCGGGATGTTCTGTACGCATTTGCAACGGATGTTATTCGCGATTATCCGAAGATGAACCTTTTCAATGTACCCATTGCCGGAATATTGACTGGAAACTCTATATGACAAAACACGTGATTCCTATTGTGATCGGAGTTGCATTGGGGCGTATGGGACCCCCGAAATATAGGATTCCGTTTCGACTAGTTGGATCCATTGCTTATTAGACGATTTTATACCCTTTTGTCGTCTTTTTTTTTGAAAGGATCGGATTATCAGGAGATGCATGTTGTATGTCATGACACTTTTGGCAAATGCTAATCAAATTCCCTTTATGATTCTTGTGGAAATGTCCTATAAAACCATTGGATTGTGCATCCTTCTGGGGACTCAAATGATGGGTCTCTTCCCCCATTGCATCATTGCACATTTCGCATTTCCCTCGGACTTTTTTTGTATTGTATTTCGTCTGGGGGCTCGATAGACTTTGGTTTTGGACGGTATCCGGAAAATAAGTGTTGCGTATACGGTATGCCTCGTCCAAAAATTCGGGAGGTAAATAAAGCGATTGACACACTTCGAGCCCATACATTCGATTCCCTGGCCCATCTTGTAATTTGCGTGTATATACGAGCGCATCGTTTTTTCGGTCATAATGTACGGCCATATGCATGATACGCATTTTATCTAGGGCTCGAATTTCATCATATCGGAGTATTTCATGAAAATGCGTCGCAAATAAAAACGTGGCGTTCTTGTCATATAGAAATCTCAATCCGGCCGTGAAAATGGAAAGTGCGGATTCCGTTTCTGTGCCCGAACAGAGTTCGTCGCCCAAGATGAGACTATATTCATCGGCCTCTTTTAAAATGACGCGGAGTTCGCTCATTTCCACTGCAAATGTGGAAAGACCTTTGAATAAATTGTCGTTTCCTAGAATACGAGAGAAAATGGCTTTGTAAGGGGAGTAAACGAATTCTTGGGCAGGGACATACATCCCTGATTGTGCCATGATGATGGCGATTCCGATTGCGCGGATAAAACTCGTTTTTCCCACTGCATTGGTCCCATAGAGTAATATTCCGCGGGTCTTATCGTCTAGATCGAGATCATTGGTAACATAGATCTCATTCTGTTGGATATGCTCGATAAGAACGTGGCGTATGGCTTTTACTCGGACCCCCGATTTTTGTAGATTCGATTCGATAATGGGTCTGCAATAATTGAATTCTTTGGCTACATGGGCTTTGGTTTGGATGACGTCTATTTTGGCAACGTATTCTATGAGATGGTTGATTTTGGCATATTCTTTTGCAAGGGATTGAATGAATTGTTTGAAACATTTTAGGGTTTCTATTTTGAGGGATTCTTTCAAATGCGCGATATTTTTGACAATTTCCGATAAAAGGGGGATCGTGATTTCTTCGCTGGATGCCTGTTTTGAATTCGCGAATTTAATGTCTTTGGTATTGATTTGGAAAGTCGCAGTTATTTGGATGATGGGCATACTTGATAAAATGGCGCGGAGTTTTTGGGCACGGGGTTTTGTAATAAGGAGCGATATCCCCGATTTATCTGTTTCGTGGATTTTGACAAAGGAAGTATTATCAGGCGCAGTATCTTGGGATGTTCGCAATAGATTGCTTAATGTTGTATGTATTTGACTTAATTTGGACTGATTTTCATCGAGTTCTTTTACAAAGTTGTCAAGGGGTTTGGAAACTCCCTTGCAAAAGATATTTTCGTCGATTGCACCATTTGTATTTCGACATTTCTCTACAAGGATCGTTTTATCGATAAAATCCAATAGTCCTATAGAAATATCTTCTATATTGGTTGTCGTGAGATATTGTTGGAATTTAGTGGGGAGATCTTTAATAAGAATTGCAATATACCGTGTATTTTGTATACTTGTATACAATGATGCGATCGATGATGGATACATTTTATCATGGACAATCTGTCGGCTCATCTTTTCCAAATCTCGGATCTGTGCGATTTGTTTCCTCAATGGGAGGATGATTTCATCGGGATGATCTAATAAGACTTGAATCATTTCGTATTGTTGGTTGATCCATGTTTCATCAAATGTGGGTTGCGTAATTTGACGTCTGAATGCGCGTCGTCCCATAGGTGAATTGCATTTATTGAGGAAAGACGCCACGCTCGAATAGACCCCTTTCCCTTGTTCTGTATCGATGATATTGAGTTGGCTGAGAGTATGATTGGCCAAGATCATACGATTTGCGGAATTGATGAATGTGGGGAATGCGATTTTCTTCAAGAGATCCGGATTACGTTCTTGCATGAAATGGAGCAAATAACAGAATGCCTGTGTCGCATAGGTATACTGCTGGAATTCCTGGCAAATCTGATAAGATTCGTCACCATATGTCGTGGTAATCATTTCGTGGATATAGACCTGTTTACCACATTTTTTCGCTTTTTCCGCATTGGGATCCGTCGTATCGTCCAATAGAATCACATGTATATGACTCGTTTTGATTCCCGCATATTGAATGACCGATTCGGTTTCTTCTTTGGAAAGTGCGGAAATAAGAATGATTTCGCTCGGTTGAACCGTGGATACCCGGCGTTCCAGTTCGTCGAATGTTGTGGGATTCACAATATATTGGGTTTCATGTTCGAATAGATTGGATTCTCCCGTATAAATATCCGTATTTGCTAGTCCATAGACAATTTGCTTATTGGATTTGATTTTATACGTATCTAGCCAAATGCACATGATTTGATTATTCATACGAGGAGATTGTTCTGTATCATAGGAAATATAAGTGCCAGGGCTGAATGTCTTATAGAATTCCCTTGTGATTTTTTTGCCTTCTTTATTCTGATTGTATATGACCGTCGTCATTCCATTGGACATGAGGATCTCGAGATATTTATCGAGACAATAATCCCGGAATCCGGCCATTACATGGGTCGTTTTTTTATTCGTCAATTGGTCTGTTTTATCATTCGAGATATTGAGTTGACATATCCTCGCGAATTCCACGATTTGACTCTTTTCCAATTGACCGGTCGCGGGATTGGGTTCGGCATAGACTTCGTAAAATGCACCGACTTGGTACAATAAGATTGTATATGGACCATGTGTTTTAACGAGTTCTTCCGTGATTCTATAATATTCATTGTAAATCGTTGACGCCTTGTTATCCATTATCTAAATAATATAAAGTCGTAATTTTATATTATTCTATTTTATTATTTGTCGTCAAAATGCCGTAACAATCGATTATAACTTGTAGGATTTGTCGATTTACAAACTCTATGTGTAGTATGATATGATTCATTTATATGACATCCATTGCTTTTAGAGCAAATATAGAGACATTCTTCCATTTGTTTCATCCAACGTATAGCAGATTCTCTCAAGACAATATTTTTTTCAAGACGGACAAAATCGTTATTTGTAAACTTATCGGTCGTAAACTTATCGGTCGTAAACTTATCGGTCGTAAACTTATCGGTCGTAAACTTATCGGTCGTAAACTTATCGGTCGTAAACTTATCGGTCG
>Ga0114960_10002341_pt1 | contig 14870 bp, 15 predicted proteins | sample C_130625_MF_Meta_FD_92637 | JGI IMG/M metagenome (GOLD analysis project Ga0114960, IMG submission 92637) | Freshwater microbial communities from Lake Croche, Canada to study carbon cycling - C_130625_MF_MetaG | ecosystem: Environmental > Aquatic > Freshwater > Lake | place: Lake Croche, Canada... | reverse complement strand
GCCGGATGAAAGGAACGAGCGAAACAGAAACCGATGCCAGCTTCGGCCACGCAATGGGCGACGCCAGGTCCATCAAGTTCAAGAGGAACGCCAAGCATCTCGAGTAGATCGAAAGATCCCGAGGTCGATGAGGCTTTGCGATTGCCGTGCTTCACCACGCGGGCACCAGCACCAGCGGCAACGAAACTCGCCATGGTCGAAACGTTCAACGCATGAGCGCGTCGGCTCGGGGCGCCACCGGTTCCAACAATGTCGATGGCATCGGGTCCTGCAGGAAGTTCGATCGGTGCTGCCGAGTCAAGCATCGCGTCGACCATGGCCGACACTTCAGTGATCGATTCACCCTTCATGCGAAGAGCGATGAGGAACGCGGCAATCTGCGCGTCGGTGGCCTCGCCCGCGAGGATCTCTCGCAATGCGTCGCCAGCTTGCGCCGCCGTGAGATCAGTGCCGGCGACGAGCGTCGAAAGAACCGCCGGCCATTCCATGGTCAGGCCGTCCGACGGCGTTGACGGATCATCCGACGCCGTTCGCGCTCAGTGGCTCCGCCCCAAACGCCATCCTTCTCACGAACGGCTAGCGCATGCTCGAGGCAAGCTTCACGGACGTCGCACTGACCGCACACGATCTTTGCTGGCGTTGCGTCAGCATCGTCTTCGGGGTCAGGAAAGAAGATCTCGGGATCGATACCCGTGCAGGCGGCCAAGGAGTGCCATGTGTGGTTCATAGGGCAGAACGGCTCCTGCGGAGCGGGCGAATAAGGAAAGAGGAGTATTGACCCGCTCTGCCCAATGACACAAACCGAATACCAGCTCTCTCCCATTCGCCATTTCCGCAGGTCAGGCGATCGGGCGTTCTGAGTTGGTCCGTTCTAGGCTCAATCCAATGATCTCTACAGCCTTCAACCGTTCCGATGCCCTTGGTCGCTTGGAATCCACCGACTTTGATGTCGTCGTCATCGGAGGCGGCATCACCGGCGTCGGATGCGCGCTTGATGCCGCATCTCGAGGCCTTCGTGTTGCTCTTATCGAGCGTGACGACTTCGCTTCGGGCACGTCGTCGAAGTCGTCAAAGCTTGTTCACGGCGGAATCCGCTACCTCCAGCAAGGCGATGTTCGTCTTGTCTACGAAGCACTCGCCGAGCGCCAGATCCTGCGCCGAAACGCACCCCACCTCGTGAAGGTACTTCCGTTCCTTATTCCGATCTTCTCGACCAAGGGCGTAGTGAACAAGAAACTCGCCCGAGCCATGGGTACGGCCATGTGGATGTACGACCTCACCGGCGGTCTCCGCATCGGCAAAATGCACAAGCGCGTTTCGAAGAAACAAGCTCTGGAATGGTTTCCCACCCTTCCTGCCGACAAGTTGATGCCTTCGTATCTCTATTACGACGCCGAAGCCGACGATGCCCGTCTCGTTGTCACTGTCGCTCGAACCGCTGCTCTCAAGTTCGGCGCGACACTCGTCAACCGCACCGAGGTTGTCGACCTGCATAAAGACGCAGCTGGCAAAGTCAACGGTGTCGTCGTGAAGGCCGATGGTCGAACCTTCACCGTTTCCACCAAAGCTGTCGTGAATGCCGCGGGTGTGTGGTCCGACGATGTTCGTGCCCTCGACGAAGCCGAGCATCCACATTCGATTCGCCCGGCCAAGGGTGTTCACATCACGGTCCCGTGGTCGAAGGTTCGCAATACCGTCGCCGCAGTCATTCCCGTGCCAGGCGATAAGCGTTCGGTGTTCGTTGTGCCGTGGGGCCAGTTCACGTTCGTCGGCACCACCGATACCGATTACACCGGGCCAATCGACGATCCTCAATGCAATGAGGACGATGTCGAGTACCTCCTGCGTGCGCTCAACGGTTCCATCACTGAAACCGTTACGACCGACGACATTCTCGGCACGTGGGCCGGTCTTCGCCCACTCGTTGCCGACCCCGAAGCGTCAGGACGCACCGCCGACCTGTCCCGTCGTCACAAAGTTCGCCGTTCTGATTCCGGTGTCGTCACCATCACGGGCGGAAAACTCACGACCTATCGAGAAATGGCTGCCGACACCATCGACGAAGTCCTTTCCGAGGTTCTCGATGCCGATCGAGCCACTCGCCTTCGCCGTCGCAGCAAGACGAAGCACCTCAAACTCCACGGCGCCAACGGCTACGAAGAACTCGTTGAATCCGCCGATTCAATCTCGCCTCTCGGTGGCGACGAAGTCCGTCGGCTTGCGAATCGCTACGGATCCGACGCAACGACGGTGCTCGCAATTGCCGAATCTGATCCATCACTGGCCGAACTTCTCGTTCCCGGGCTTCCCTACTTGCGTGCCGAAGCGATCTTTGCCGTTCGTTATGAAATGGCAACGACCGTCGATGACATCCTCAGCCGCCGCACACGAGCCCGACTCGAAACTCGAGACGTATCGGCCGAGGCCGCAGTTGCGGTTGCAGCGCTCATTGCCCCGGAACTTGGCTGGGACGACGCCGAGCAATCTCGGCAAGTTGCCGATTACCGGACGCGCATCGACGAAGAACTCGCAGCGATCGCCGTCTGATGCCCGCTCACCCCACGCCGCCTATCGACCTAGACGCAACGAACACCACAGCGCATTTCGACACGCGCATAGTTGCTGTCAACGCTCAACTGATTGAGGAACTTCGAGCCACCGGCGCCGCCGTTGATCTCGAGGTCGCAGACCGTGTTGAAGCGAGCCGCGATTGGTGGCCGCTCATCATGACTCGCGCATCGAGCGCCCAGATCGGCCAGATCGCATCGGTAGTCGTTTCACCAACGTCGACAGAACAGGTCGCTGCAGTTCTGCGCCTCTGCAACGGCAACAACGTTCCCGTCACGGCCGCTGCTGGTCGCAGCGGTGTTGTTGGTGGATCCATTCCGCTCTTTGGCGGCGTGGTCCTCGACCTCTGCGGGCTCTCAGGCATCCATTCCGTTGACACTGTTTCAGGAATAGTCGATGTCGGCGCCGGAATGTTTGGCGACGTCTTCGAAGACGAACTGCAATCTGAGTTCGGACTCACCGTCGGTCACTGGCCACAGTCGATTGCACTCTCAACCGTCGGCGGCTGGTTGGCATGTCGCGGCGCTGGTCAACTTTCGAATCGTTACGGAAAGATCGAAGACATCGTCATCGGTCTCGACGTCGTTCTCGCCGACGGCACAATCGTTCACACTGGCGGACACGCTCGACAGTCAGCGGGTCCCGACCTCACGCAACTGTTCGTGGGTTCGGAGGGAACGCTTGGCATCATCACAGGCGCTCGACTGCGAGCGCGGGCCATAGCGACGGCAAACCACAGCAGCGCGTGGGCATTTCCTTCGTTCGAAGCTGGGGCCGATGCGTGTCGCCGAATCATTCAACGAGGACTCGCACCTGCTGCGCTTCGCCTTTACGACGCTGCAGAAGCCGACCGCAACTGGGAAACTGGCGACATTGCCGTGTTGCTGGCGTACGACGAAGGCGACCAAGCAACTGTCGACGCAACAACAACCATCACCGCTGAAGAATGTTCGAACACCGCTTCGCTCGACGCTGAACTCGTTGCGAAGTGGTTCGGACACCGCAATGACGTGAGCGCGCTTGAAGCGCTGATCTCGCGCGGGTACATGGTCGACACAATGGAACTCACCGTTTCATGGACTGACCTTCCAGCGCTCTATCCCGCGGTGCGCGACGCAATCGCAGCAACCCCCGGAGTCATTTCTTCAACCGCCCATCTGTCGCATTCCTATTCCGATGGCGCGTGCTTGTACTTCACCTTTGCTGGCAAGGCTGCCGCTGATGGGCCCGACGCGATCGAAGAGATGTATGTCGCCGCGTGGAATGCAGGTACGACCACCGCACTCGCCCATCGAGGCTCTCTCAGTCACCATCACGGCATCGGCCTCAACCGTGCTCGGTTCATGAGCGCAGCGCATGGCACCGGAGCCACCGCTGTCCTGCATGCGATGAAGCACTCGCTTGACCCAAATGGCATCCTCAACCCAGGCAAACTTGGAATGCCCACTGCATTCGGTGAGGTACCGCAAGGATTTGGGAGCGAGAGCTAAATGGGCGTGTTTGATCGACGAGTGATTCTTGTCGGAGCATTCAACGGATTGTTTTTTGCTCTCCCCGCCGCAATCCTGCAGCGAACAGTTTTCTCCGGCACAGCACTTGCCAGCCTGATGTTGGCCATCATCTTCTTCTCTGGCGCACTCGCTGGCTACGCCGCTGCCCGACCACTTCCACCTCACGCTCTGCCTCATGGCGCAGCCGCCGGCGTAATCACGTTTCTTGGCGCAGAGACCGTTTACCTCATTGCGACCCGCCACTTCTCGAACCCCGTGGTGTTGCTGCTCGGCATTGTTCTCTTTGCACTGGTCTTCGCTTCACTTGGAACGATCGGCGCAATGGTTGCCGTCTCACGAGGAGCACGCGCGCAATGAGCATCCTCGTTGTCGACATTGGAACTTCGGGCGTGCGTTCCGCCATCGTTCACCCCGACGCATCGATTGCCGTTGAACACCGACAGGAAGTTCTGCCCGACACTCCAGCCCCAGGGCTGGTTGAGTTCGATGCCACTCGCATGGCTGCGGCTGCGCTCGCAACCGCACGAGCTGCGCTCGCCGAAGGTGGCCCGGTCGACGGCGTAGGAATTGCCACCCAGCGCGCATCGACAATCGTGTGGGACCGCAGCACTGGCGAACCTGTTGCGCCCGCACTCGGCTGGCAAGACCTCCGCACGCTCGGCGACTGTCTCGTACTGCAAGCAGAAGGATTGCGGTTCGCCCCCAACCAGTCGGCCACCAAGATCAAGCATCTGCTCGACAACGCCGATCCCGACCGCCGTCGCAACCTGTGCGTCGGCACCGTCGACTCGTGGATCATCTGGACGCTCACCGAAGGTGCGGTGAATGTCACCGATGCTTCGAACGCTGCGGTGACGGGTCTGTTCTCAATCGAAACGCTCGACTGGGACGACGCACTTCTTGCGACTCTCAACATTTCTCGTGCAGCAATGCCGACCATCGTCGATTCAAGCGGCCCCATTGCGCCGGCGACAGCGCTGAACGGTGCGCCAATGATCTGCGGTGTTGCTGGCGACCAGCAGGCATCGCTCATTGGTCAAGGTTGCGTGCGTCCCGGCCCGGCGAAGATCACGTTCGGCACCGGTGGCATGCTCGACCTCGTCGTCGGCCCTGACCGTCCTACCTCTGCTGCTCGCAGCGCATCGGGCACGTTCCCCATTGTTGCGTGGAAGCGTGGGAGCGAAACCGTGTGGGGCCTCGAAGCAATCATGCTTTCGGCCGGCACCAACGTTGAATGGTTACGCGACGACCTCGGGATTATCGACTCGGTCGCCGCTTCACACGACATCGCCCAACAGTGTGCCGATACCGAAGGTGTTGTCTACGTACCTGCACTTCTCGGCCTCGGAACTCCTAACTGGGATTACGGCGCACGCGGAACATTGCTCGGCATCACTCGTGGCACTGCGCGTCCGCACATTGTTCGCGCTGTTCTTGAAGGCGTTGCCCAACGAGGCGCTGACCTCGTCGATGCTGCAGAAGCAACGACCGGACTCACGATTCCTTCGTTGCGCGTTGACGGTGGCATGAGCGCCAACCCCACCTTCAATCAGGCCCTTGCCGATGCAACGCAGCGCACAGTCGAGATTTCACCTGTGCTCGAGGCCACCACGCTCGGCGCCGCATTCCTCGCCGGGCTTTCTACTGGCACATGGGGCAACTTCGATGACATCGCCGCCACATGGAAGCCGCTGCGCATCGTCGAACCCGCAGGCACAGCGAATCGTGAACGCTGGGCTTCAGCCATTGAACGTGCGAGCGGATGGCATGCCGACCTTTCCTCGTTCGACTTCTAAGTTGATGCACCAATGACCCGCACTCGTTTCGCCAAGCTCTTCGTAGCAACACTGTTCGCACTCTTTGCTGTTGCCACAACATCGTGCAGCACTACATCCAACTCGTCAGCGAGCGACGACCAACCAGCGATCGCTGCCACCGTGCACATCAAAGATGGCGAGTTTGATCCACGAGAAACCGACATCGAAGTAGGCGGTTCGGTGATGTGGATCAACGACGATGTCGCATCCCATGACCTGAAATTCGTAAAGCCAAACAAGCTCTTCTCAGGAGTCATGAAGCCCGCTGCTTCGTGGGTCCACACCTTCGCTTCCGCCGGGACCTACGACTATTACTGCGATTTCCACAACACCATGAAGGGCTCTGTGGTCGTGCAGCCCGCTCCGTGACAGACTGATCGGGCGATGGTGAGCCGGTTGGGTGACCGCGGGCCGGCTTGACCGGTTCGAGGAAAGTCGGGGCTCCAAAGGGCAAGGTGCTGGCTTACAACCAGTCGGAGTGATCCGCAGGAAAGTGCAACAGAAAGCAAACCGCCGATGGCCCGGGCAACCGGGCACAGGCAAGGGTGAAACGGTGCGGTAAGAGCGCACCAGCATTCGGAGCGATTCGGATGGCTATGTAAACCCCACCTGGAGCAAGGCCGAGCGTCGGGATTGGCTGCCCGTCAGTTGTTTCGAAAGAGGCAACACCCGCTGGTAGGCCGCACAGATGGATGGTCACACAGGTGCCGGGAGGCGCTGGACAAAACCCCGCTTACAGACCGACTCACCATCGCACCCAAGGGGCCGACGGGACTCCGCATCGTTCACGCGGTGCGGAGTCTCTGCGTTCTACGATGCACACATGAAAAGAACTTTGGCAGTCGTTCTGACCGTATCGATTGCGGCATTGCTGTTCTCGGGTTGCGGCAGCGACACGAAAGCAGACACCTCCACAAAAGAGTCATGGCTGTTTTCTTTGCAGTCAGGTGGAACCACCAGCTTCGACCAGTCCACCGGCGTCTTGAGCGTGCCAGTAGGGATCCTCGTCGGATTCACCGACCGCCCCAATCGGGTAACGCGAGTCTTGACACCCACAGAGTTCGCTGCGCTTTGGACCGGCAGCGGTAAGGATCCTTTTAGTGCGGATCCGCCGAATGCTTCGCTCACCTACTGGGACAGTGACGGGACTGACGCTGTTGCCCACACCGTCATTGTCGAGATCACCAAAGACCTCAGCGATGCTGGAAACGTGCTGTCAATGTCGCTACGGATCCTCGCTCCATCCGGAGACCTACTCCCCACTAAGTTGTACCGGGCTTCGCTATTCATTGACAATGCGTTTCGAACTGACGAACAGATCGCCCAGATGAAAGCGAATTTCGATTACTTGAATAACCTCCTATCCTGAAAGCGGCCGATAAATTTAGTTGAGCGTCTCAGGCGGCATCTCGTAGCCGGTGGCTCTCAAGATCTTCTCTAGTTGCTGCGTCGTCAGATGCTCGCCGTATCTGCCAGCGACCACATCACGCGACGCCGGTACGTCTCCCCGCAGCAGCAGGTGCAGCAAGAGAGCGAGCGTCGACCCTGCTCGGTGCTGGCTCTCTTTGCGTTGTCGGGGCTTTTGGCGGTTTCTCGGATCAGACGAACTATTGGGTTATTGGGACTAAAATGAAGGAATGCAAAATCGTCACTCTGCCCTCGCCCGTCTCCGCTTCATCGCAATCGCCGGAGTCGCTCTCTTGGCGCTCGGCGGTGCCACGTTCCTGCCAATCGAAGGGGCGGTCGCTGCAGTCACCACCACGACGATCAACTTCGACGAGGTGCCGTTGGCTGGCGGTGCTTGGACCACTGACGCAAACATTTACACCGCACAAGGCATCACCATCACGGGCGCGTTTGGAATCGTAAACACCGCACCCGACACCGGAAACTGGGGTATCGCAGGAGACGACGGTAACCAGTTCCTGGGTGATAACGGTCAGCCGATGATCACAATTTCCTTCGCTACGCCGATCAACACTTTCCGGATTGATTGCGCGAGCAGGATCGACGGAGTATTTGGCGACGGGGCTCTTGGTGTAACTGGCACTGGATACACCGCCGCCAATGCTGTCGTGAACTCAGCGGCGGCAACGTTCACAGCGACCAACACATGGGTGACATTGTCACTAACTGGTTCAGGAATCTCCAGCGTCACTCTTGTCCCCACCACTCTTGGGCCATTCGGTTGCGACAAAATGATCATCACTGCCGGCACGCCCGACCCAACAACCACGAGCACCACGAGCCCTCAACCATCTGCCACTGACCCGGCCAAGCCAGCATTTACTGGTTGAGAATTTCACTGAGCGGGCCATCCCGAACCTGCCGCTGTCCGCTTAGTCGTCGACTAGTTCAGCGTCTCAGGCGGCATCCCGTGGCCGGTGGCTCTCAAGATCTTCTCAAATTGCTGTGTCGTCAACTGGTTGCCGTAGTTGCCAGCGACCACGTCACGCACCGCCGCATCGATGATTGATTGCACTGCTGGCGTTTTTTGCGTTATCTGCGACTTGTACGTGATTTGTCCGCAATGACGAATAGGTCGCGGAATTAGTGCCGAACTTCGCCGGACGGTTCGGGCCCGTCTGCTTCGGTGGCTGTGAGCGGGTACGGACAATGGCGACATCCAGAACTGCAGCAGTGACCTCTCGCAAGTAGGGAGATCTCTGTCAACACCAGTAGTCGCGAGTCGGGATCGAAGTACCAGCCCTTGCCATCAGCGAGCGCACCGGCGTGCACTGAGTCCCAACGGTTCACCACCGAAGTCTCGCAGACCATTCCACCGCCACCGAGTGCCCCACTCCCACCACCATCGAGATAGAGCAATTTATCCTTTGATCGTGTCCGTGATTTGTCCGCAATAGGGAGAGAAACACGATGAGATTGCGTGAACGTGCCCCCGCAGACAGAGCGGGTCACCATCGCACGCAAACAACTTCGGAGAACCTGCCGGCATGTCTGATCAGCCGGCATACCCAAATCTGAGCCGCGATCTGCACCGATCCGGTACTGATGCGACACAGAGCAGTAAGGTTTTCTGGTCGACGTCACCAAGCCCCTCGACACCTCACGAGGAGATCACCTGTGATCCGTAAACCCGTTCTCGCGCTTCTCACCGCTCTCGCAGTTCTCTTGGGCGGCCTCGCACTGTCGACACCCGCCGGCGCTGTGATCGATAGCGCAACCATCGTTGTTAGCCCCAACCCCGGCACAGGCAACCTCAACCAAGACACGCTGTATTCGGTGTCGTGCGTGACCTCCTCTTGGTGCGTCGCAGTGGGAGACAACAACAACGGTGTTGTAACCGAGACGATGGTGTTGATGTGGGACGGCAGCCACTGGACCCCGACTGTCAGTAACGCCCAGAATCGCCAGAACCTGTTTTCGGTATCATGCGTGACCACGTCTTCGTGCATCGCAGTCGGCACGAAGAACTATCCAACACACGTGTTGGCCTTGAGATGGGACGGCGCCACCTGGTCGGATGTCAGCAGTTCCGACACCGGTGTGCTGACTTCAGTGTCCTGTTTGACCACGACATCGTGTTGGGCGGTCGGCTACCACAGAAATGGTTCTGTGGATGAGACATTTATTCTGAATTGGGATGGCAGCTCGTGGTCACAAAGCACAAGCACCAACGTCGGCGCCGATAGCAATTACCTGAACTCGGTGTCGTGCGTAAGCGCATCCTCCTGTATCGCCGTCGGCTACCTCTACAACGGCGGCGCCCATCAAACGTTGACGATGACGTGGGATGGCGCGACTTGGGCCGTTGCCAACAGCCCCAACCCGGGCTCAGGCTTCATAGGCAACATGCTGGCTTCAGTTTCGTGCGTGAACGCCTCATTGTGTGTTGGCGTCGGCAAGTACAAAACCGGTTCTGTGAGCCAGACGTTGATTCTGAATTGGGACGGCAGCACCTGGACTCAAATCACAAGCCCTAATCATGCGGCGAATAGCGGCGAACTCGATTCCGTAAGTTGCGTGAGCGCATCACTATGTGTTGCCGTCGGCAACTACAACAACGATGCTCGTAAAAACCAAAGCTTTGTTCTGGATTGGGACGGCAGCACTTGGACCGAAGTAAGTAGCCCGAGCACCGAGAGCACAAGTCTGACCTCAGTCTCCTGCGTCGACGCCACATCATGTTTCGCTGTTGGATATTGGAACGGCCCGCCCCTCGGTTCGATTAATCAGACGTTCACTATGCTGCTCGCCGGTCACGAACCAACCACAACGACAACGGTTTCCTCAGATCCGGTTGCCCCTTCGTTTACCGGCTGAGGACCGTTCGTTTCGAACCTCTCAAGCAAACGTTGTCGCGATCGAGCGGATCAGACTGTCTCCATCTGCATTTCACCCTCTGAGTCGACTTCAGTTGTCGCTGAGCCACGTGAAAGCACGACAAGAGCTACAACGAAAAGCAATGACCCCGCTGCTCCGGCCGGTCCCCACACCGCGACTGCGGCGATCGAAGCAACCATCAACTGAACAGCAATTGTGGCTGATTCGACGGGATCGGCCCATGACGCGAACCGCCGATGGAACGATCGCAGTTGTGCCGGTGTGGTCACTCGGGCTGTGAGCAGAATCGCAAGTCCACGGATGAATCCGAAGAATGCTCCGATTGCAACGGCCACGAGTGGCGATGCAGTCAGCGCCGCCATCGCGATGGTGAGGTACACCGCTGCCGTCATGATGTAGGTGCCAAGACCAACTCCGATCTGCCAACCGAAGCCCGCTCCGTAAACCCAACTGCGAAAGCTGTCGAGCCACTGTTCATTGACCTGACGGGTGTGGCCGGGAATTCGAAAACCAAGAATCCGCAGGTCTGACGATGCCGCAATCAATGCGAACAACGCGCAGAGGCCCATCGCCGCCGTCGCAGAAAGACCAACAAGATGGATGAGTAGCGCAATTACTGCAGCGCCTACGCCAAGTGTGACGCCGCCGAGGAAAGCTCCAGCAATGAACCACATACTCGTTACGGCGTAGCTTCGGCCGCGACCACGTTCGGTCAACGGTGTGATCGTCGACAACATCGAAAGCCCACAAGGTGACCACGTTGATCGGACGGCTGCGGCGAATGCCACGACGAAAGCAAGAATGACGAGTAGTTGATTCATACGATGACTCCGTTTTGAGCGACTTCAGAGAGCGAGAACGTTGTTCTCAGATGATGGAAATTCCTTGGACGGTTTGATTAATGATCGGCACCGTTCGGAATCGTTGAAGATACGAACCAACAACGACATAGAGGCAGAACGGTCGGCCCTTCTCGGTGAAAAACTTTTGGCAGCCGCCTTGGCCCTCGATCACGCGTTGCAGCGATTGCTTCCCAAAATCGGTCGCTTTGATAGTTGGGAGTCCCTGACTAGCGAACAGTGCTGTGCCCACGCTTTCGGGACCGTATTCGCACAAGGCCACGAAGATGTCTGCCGAGGTCATGATCTCTACGGCTCCAGCACCGAAGTCCGATACCTGAATCGGCAGAGCGAAATTCGCCACATGCGCAACGGAATAGGTGACAGAAGCATTTCGAGGACCGTTTGAACTGCGACCCGATGGGGCCAGCGACTGGCCGGGAGCATTGTTCTGAAAGCGAGCTTCCCAGCCAGCAAGCAACTCAACCTGAATACCCGCTTGGGCAACTGCTGTCATTACGGCTCCACAAATGGCTGTTGATACAAACGCGGATCCCCCGGGTTAATCCCGGCGGCTCTGAGTTCGTCATCAATCCGTTGGGCTCGAGCTTCGCCGTTGAGGCGAGCCGATTGCGATGCTGACCCTGACGTGAGCTTGCGTCCGCGTTCTGCGGCAAGACCTATGTCCGCCATTGCTTGTCCCATCAAGTTTCGGACTTGGTCCCAACTCGTTGCCGCACCTTCACCAACAATCCGGTTTGATTCGCCATCCACCATGATGAAATAAGGAGCGACAGGAACCTGGTAGTTGATCCATGCTTCAGTTGAAAGCACTGTTTGAATCACACGCGGGGACAGATTACGAATTGCTGATTCACTCTCAGCTTCAAGACCCTTTGTGACGATCACCAGTCGCGCTCCTCCCGGAACGTTGAGGCGTTCCGAATCAAACTCTTTCCAAAAATCTCGGCAGGTGAGACAAGAACTTGAGAGGAATGCAAGCAACGTGAGTCGATTTGTGCTCTCGACTGCAACGGAGAGAACCTCGCCGAAACTGTCGAGCCCCACGAGATCGAATGCCTCGGTGTCGCTCGATCGCGGTTGAGGAACGCCCGGCCGGATGTCGGGTTGGCCGGAATGACCCTGATGACGAGACGGTGGTCCGTCGTCGTGATTCGGATCAAGATTTACTCCGAGGTCGTGCAAACCCCGGAGAATTTCGGCGTGGCTGCGAAGGAGCCCTGCGACAAGCAGACCCAGAAAAAGCACGGCAACAGCGAGGAGCGCAATGATCGCTTCCATCAGCAATCACCCGGCATTTGGGATGCAAGCAAGGAAGTTCGGGTCACAGACCCACACGGGCGATCCACCAACCGTTTCAACCTTTGCGCCAGCCGGTGGCTTCAGAATGACTCCACCAGTGAGGCCAAGTACGTACTTAATGTCGGCAACTCTTGCTTCATTGGGCACATGCCAACGCCACCCAAGACCCGGGGCAACGAGGTACACCCTTGGATCGCCTGATCCACGCATCAAGAATCGATCGGCCACGTCTTCATCATCTCCCATGGGAATTTTGGTTGTTCGGTGCAAGCAGGCTGCATCATGAAATGCAGTCCGATTATCAGTGAGTTCAGCGGTCGTGCATGTCGGGTCAAAAACCCATGGAGCAGTGCAGGTAACGACCCTGCACATGATTGCTCCAACAGTCGGAAGTTCCTGATGGCATTGTCCGTATCGGAAATTCGTGCAGCACGCCGCACGGTTGTTGCAATTGCCGTTCGCACAGTCGCAAGAGCACGGGTTGGCACCCGGAGCAACATTGCAGTCGATGTAATAGCGAGGCCCACCGCAATAATTCGAGCCGTCGGCTTTCCACCAACCTGCAGCCAGTGTTCCCGGAGGACAGGTGTTGGTGCCGATGATCGTGCAGCAAAATTCTGTCCAACCATCGCAGCACATTGATCCGCAAACGCAGTCGCGACCTCGGCAGTTACACGTCGCCGCATAAGCCGAGACCGGCTTAAGGATGAAATCGACAGGATTGACAGCGATGGCTGAGCCAACAATTGCTGTGCGGGCGAGGAAGCCTCGTCGAGTTGTGACCTTTTCGAGGATCTTTGTTGAAGTGTCAACGAGCCAAGCACTCACAGCTGACTCCCCCGCTGGACAACGCCCGCAAACCGTGGGCTCCGGCGTGAGGGAAGAACCGTCAGACCAAGAATCACTAGATAGAGAGACACTGCGAAGGTCACAAGGAACGGAATCGAGAGCATCGGCTGGTTACCTAACAGCTCGGGAAACGATTCCCCGCCCTTCAGTGCCGAAACTAGGGCGACGATCGCAAAAAGAACGTTAGCGATGAGATGTAGCCACGATGGAGGTGTGTCGGTCTTACCGAAACAACCACATGACTGGATTTGTGTCTTCGCTTTCATGGCTGCAACCACCACGATTGCAAACAGGAAATAGGCGACGCCAACGAGGGCCATGGCGACGGCAGAACCGGTTACGGCGGCACTTACTCCAAGGATGATCTCCATCAGCCCCATCAGTCGAACCAGCCGAATCGAGGACGGAAGATGCAGCGCCCGCATGGCCCCAACTGTGGGGGCCGGCTCTTTGACTTTGAAGATTCCAGCGATCGCAAGCAGGGCGCAGCCCAAAGAGGCAAGCGTTGCGATCGAGGCCATACAGCCCAAAGTAGCAAACCCCTAACTCAACAGAAGGCCTTAGGACCAAATTCTTGCGTTGCAGAATCGGCTGCAAAACCCGCCGTCGTCCCTCGCCACTCATGCGAAGTCAGAGGGCACTCAGCGCCTCAGCGGCCCACTGCGGACCGAGCTTCAACCTCGACCTTTTGTGAAGCGGGCACTGCAAGTTGTGCGCCCCGCTCGTCCTGCACCCCGATGATTCCCCATGTGTTCGTGGCGAAATCCACCCACGGGTACAGACCCATTCCCCCGTTGCCGCTCGAGACAACGGTGACGCCGAACTCGTTGACGACGTCAGGCCACGACCCCAGCGCATATCGCGGGATCTTGGTGATCCCTACAGAGAAATCATGTGTCGTGTCGTAGGCCGAAACTTGATTTGCTACGAGCTCGTCAATCGCCTGACTGCTCAACACTCGGAATCCATTCAGCGTTCCCCGGTTCAGGATCATCTTGAGGAACCTCCCGTAGTCGTCGACCGTCACTCGCACGCCGAATGCAGAATTCGCCATCGATGGCGCTCCCGGCCATGTGGTTGCATTCATCTGCAGTGGACCAGTCAGTCGCTGGCTCACGATCGTTGCGAAGTCTGCGCCTCCAAGCACTTCAACCAGGCGACCGACAACCAGGAAGTCAGAGTTGCCATACGAGAACTTCGACCCGGCTGGAAACTGGCGCGCAGATGATGCAATCGCTTTCACACACGCGCTCAGCGACATGCCACCGGATTGACAGCCGTTATCTCGAACCCCTGAGGTGTGACTCAACAGTTGTCGGGCCGTCACTGATGGAGAGTCATTCGCGAACTCAGGCAACCATTGCGCGATGTTGTCATCGAGTCCGATCGCACCTTGATCAACAAATGTTAGAAACGTTGCCGCCGTCAACCACTTCGTGGACGACGCCACCGACAACGGTGTCGCTCCGTTCACCGAACCAATCGACGTCTCGTGAATCACGGAACCATCGGCGCGACCGATAAGAACCATTCCACCCTGGAGCCCCGCAGACTTCACCCGTTCGGCAAGAAGTGCGTCTGTTCCATCAAAAGCAGTTGCGGCGAAAACTTTTGTTGTGGTTGTTGTGGTGGGCGCGACCGTTGTCGTCTCGGCGCCT
>Ga0114960_10002333_pt1 | contig 14888 bp, 8 predicted proteins | sample C_130625_MF_Meta_FD_92637 | JGI IMG/M metagenome (GOLD analysis project Ga0114960, IMG submission 92637) | Freshwater microbial communities from Lake Croche, Canada to study carbon cycling - C_130625_MF_MetaG | ecosystem: Environmental > Aquatic > Freshwater > Lake | place: Lake Croche, Canada... | reverse complement strand
ATAAAAAGTATACCTGTAAAACAAGCGAAACTGGGTAAACTTTCAGCAAAGCCTAATATCCTAAAGGGAAGATGGAGTGCATCAAAAGTCCAAGTCATGTACGCTTCCCTAGGATCGTTATAATACGGATTATTGAATAACCCTCCACGTAAATGAAGCTCGATCCGCGCAATATTATACACATTGGAATCCCAAAGTGTGACTGGAGAAACTAGTGAAAAAAGTAACCAATAAATTAAAGCAGCCAAAACTAGCCACTTGTAAAATGACTCCGCAACTTGATTGGTTACTTTAAGTTTAATAACACCTTCTTTAGTTTCTAATTTAAACATGATTAATCCGTTATCAATAGAATTGATTTCTTAATATTTAACCTATGAAACATCTCTATGACTAACCTAATCTTTTTGTGGGTTGGATCCAAACAAGCGTTACTAAAGCAATTAAAATGATAATCAACGGCGTTGTATTTGATGTCAGTAAAAAGCCGAAATCACTTTTGTAAAAATATGAAAATAAAGTCATTGGATAAAGAACGATAGGAAGTAAAAGACATATACGCTCGACCAATACACTTCGGTTAAATGAAAAACTTATTCCATCTTTTATATTTATGTTTTTGGACAACGATTGATCTGCATAAATCGGCTTATAACAAGTATAGAAAAATATAGTCACAATGTAAAAGATGCTTAGTTTATAGTCATAGCTTATATTAGGAAATAACAACCCTCCAATCGTACAAAGATATATCTGTAGAGCTCCATGATCGATGCTCTTTAAAAACATTGTCCTTAAAAGAGTCCCTAAGAAGATTAGCGTAATCGTTAAGCCTCCGATATAAAGAAGTACATTTGGTACATGGTAGTATTTTACGAGCTGCATTTTGTATGCATAAACCGACATATTAGCTACCCATATATTCACCTCAGACTGAGCGGACTGCATAAGAATTGCTAAATATTGCTTAAAGAAATCTATACCTAAACAAAAAAACAGTGCTGCATTGATTAATCCAAATAAACTAAAGCGGAGAAAGTTACTCAAAAACGTTTTAGTATTTTCATATAGACAGCCTATAAAGATCAAAGGCCAAACCTTCATTTGGAATGTAAAGGTAATAAGGATAAAGGCTATTAGGACTCTTATCCATGTACCTTTACGACTGAGGATTATAGCAAGTAGCGATAGACAAAGCACTAGCCCATTCATTTGACCTCTTTCTAATTCAAAGCGTAAGCCATAACCCATAAAGCTTAATGCTGCTAATACTAAGCCTAATCTAGATTTGATGAAGCATCCACCAAATGAACGAGGGAACACGCAGATTACGATAAATGCACATAGTCCAGTTACAAAAAATGATCCAAGTCTTACTGTATCAAAATTAAATCTAGCTAGAAGATTAAATATAACAACGGATAGCGGGGTGTATACATTTGGCACTCCGAAAATAGATTTTGTACGTAAAATTTCTGTGGACTTAACAACACAGGCCCATAGATCGTTCGAAGCCGGTATCATTGTGAAGATATCCTGCGGAAATCGCATAGATGGAGCGCCTGCAAAATACGTATATCTGATATAGAAAAGAGCGTAGAAAAAACTATAGCTAATCAGTGCAGCCCACACCAACCATGAAGTATACTTAGTTACTTCAGGTGTTGAGTTAGTTTGGGTGTGGTGTTTCAAAGGACGTAGTGATTTTATCTCTTTTCGTCTAAACCGAGTGTATTTCCGACTAGGTAAACAGGTCTATTACGCACCTCGTCGTGAATTCTGGATATATATAACCCCATTAGACCTAGTACTATCAATTGCACGCCACCTAGAAATGAAATAACCACCATAAGTGAAGCCCACCCATCAGCTACGTACCATTTACCTAAAATCTTTGCTAAGATAGCATATACCCCAATTAGACCCGATACAAAGGAAAGCCATAACCCAAGTCTTAGTGCTAGCTTAAGGGGAGCATCAGAGAAGCCAAGTACTCCATCCCAGGCGAATTTGATCATTTTTTTGAGTGGATATTTCGTTTCTCCTGCAAATCTTCCTTTGCGGTGATATTCCACTCCAATCTGGTTAAATCCCATCCAGCTAAACATACCTCTTACATACCGGTTATGCTCCTTAAATCGTCTAAAGGCATGAATCGCTTTCTTATCAACTAAACGAAAATCACCTACATCTACAGGAGTTTCAATCTTGGATAGCTTTCTTAAGAAACGGTAAAAAATCGTAGCCGTGAGCTTCTTAAATAGAGAATCCCCATCGCGCTTTGCTCTGACGGCATAAACAATCTCATATCCCTCTTTCCATTTCTTAATCAAGTCGTGAATTACTTCAGGAGGATCTTGAAGATCTGCATCCATAATCACAACCGCATCACCCTGCGCATAATCTAGTCCGGCTGTAACAGCGATTTGATGGCCAAAATTACGTGATAAATTAACTACTTTAAAGTTTGGATTTTGCTTATTTACTTCACGTAGGAGCTGACTACTCTTATCCTGACTTCCATCGTTTACGAAAATAACCTCATTAGGCCCATCAAATTGGGCTATTGTCTTATTCAATGCATCAAAGAGTGCATGCAGTGTCTCTTCCTCATTATAAATTGGGATGACGAGTGAATAACGAATATTAGACATAAAATTAAATCATAAAGCAGTACAGCCTCAAATTAATGAAGTGTGGTAAACCATACTTCGTTAAGTCGAGCTGTACTTATTAGCTTCTGCATAGACTATATAGTTTTATATGCACACGAAAGAGTATTAATTTATGATGTTAATACATGTAGTTTAGACTTTAACAAATTTACTGATAGCCAATCAAGCTAGATTTCAGATAAGATAAGGAAGCGCGTTCTTTTCATAATAACCCTGTTGTGACTTTCGTTTTTCGTGTTAGGTTACATGGTTTTATAAACTAAACCGTGTCTGTTAATTCGGGAGAATCTGACTTCAACATAAAAAGTAACGATTACAGAAAGTGAATTTAAACCAAGCCTCTACATTCATATTAAACACACTCAGCTTAAAGTAGTTAATGTAGGAAAGTAAATCAAGTAAGCGAATCCTAACTTTTATCGTTTTGTTTATAAAGTATACCACCGGCACCTACCCCCAATATCGGATCCTGCCCATAGGAATTACTCATGTGGTAATGATTGTTCAACCAATTAATGATCAATTCCCCGCTTTGGCCCTTAGTCCCATATTTTGTAACGCCGTACTCGGTTAGATCACGTGTCATAAATATAATCCAATTGGGATTACTATTTTCGATGTCTTTAAGCAAACCCTTTTCGATTTGCCTACTGGTATAAAAAGCCTGCACGACTACTGGGCTTTTCTTTCTTGCCAAATAATTAATCATTATACCTTCAGGGATTACCACTAGTGTTTGATTATTTGGTAACCGAATGAGACTTTCCGTGAATCGTTTTACAATTTCGCCATCTCCAGACACGGACTGAGGATAACTGTAAAACAGATCTTTACCGCTACCTATAGCCAAAGTCTTTGCAGCTTCCAAGTTCCACGACTGGTTAATTATAGACAGAACGCCACAACCCAGTATTATTAATACCCCAAGTCTAAAAACGGCAAGCCCGTAGCCCTTCAGCCTTATTAAAATAGGCAACTCCTCGATTAAGACCGCCACTATGACTAAGGAGGCTAAGGAAGCTTGAATGAAGCCATATTGAAAAATTCTGCCATTAAGAACCATTCGAGACATAAGTGCCAAGGCCAACACTCCGACTAGCGTTCTTTCAATTGATTTATTTTCAACACCTGGTTCACTTTTAAAACGTATCTCTCGGAATACTCTAAAAAGAGCGTAAATTAAGAGTAAACCCAACAAACATTGCCCAACGTTCGACCAGATAATGCCTTTAAGACCTATTGCTGCCACACTAAAGGCCATTACTATAACTACCGGCATTCTAATAGTCCTAAGTTGAGTAGAGGCACTACAAAGACCCGCTGCTGCAATAAATCCTATAACTAATAGAGCCCATCCTGTAGCTAAAGTATGGTTAATTAGATGAAGCTTAGGCTGGTCCATGCCAGAAAAACTATTAAGCAAGTGTCCATATAGTTCATCTTTCCAAATAAAGACCCCATTTAGCCATGCATGGCATGCTGCTGAAACAGCCTGCTTAAGGGGTAGATAGGTAGTAAAGATTACAAAGAAAACAAGTGTGGGTAAAACACATCCCAAAAACCCTGCTAGTATCGATTTTGATGAGGGTATACCACGAATTTTAACGTGATAAAAAAGTGCAAAAGCTAGCATTAAAACACTAGCCAATATAAACTCAGGTTTAAGTACAGCCGTTAAGCCTGCCATAAACCCAACCCAAAAACTCCGTTTGATAGTCGAGGCCTTAACCCACTCTGGAATTAGCCACAATAAAACTAAACAGACCAAAAATCCATGTGTGACTTGTTGAGAGTATGGGGTAACAAAATTATAATTACTGGTAATCGTTAATTGAGAAAAACTAAACACACCAACAAATACAAACAATGAAGCAAGCGCTGCAGTAACTCCCCAAGCTCGTTTAAATATAAGATAAATAAGTGTTATAATACCAAAATAAATAACTATGTTAGCCCAAGCTAATACCATGATCCCTGGACCAAATACCCTAAACAATGCGACATCGACGAAGCGAGACAATGGTCCATATAAATCATCGACATTTTTCAGCCATAGAGCACCCTGTGACATCCTCCAAGGAATGTATAGTTCCCTGCCATAATCGATCTGAGGATCACACCACTTTCTCCATGACAGATTTAAAAGATTTAGTGCTAAAATTATAATGGCACCTAATCCAATATATTCCAGAACCCTATTAGGAATAGAACCCTGCCTGAACGTAAGTTTAGTATTAGAAAGGGTCAGTTTGATCATAATAGACGATCAGACTTTATTGTATTGTTTTCATACTTAGTAAATGCGTCATCAGCCTCAAAATACTATACTATTTATTTGCAGATGAAGCATTAACACTAACTGCAGCAGGCACAGCTTTCGGAGTTCTGATTTTTAGTGCCAAATCAAATTCTTTGTCAGACTCAACTTTCAGCCCTTGGCTCTTCAAAGCCCTAGCTAAGTTGTCATGATAATCAGGATTATTAAAGTTTAAAGATATTGCAGTCCGATAACTTGCTATCGCATCAGAAGTCTGTCCTAGATTAACTAATACTAAACCCATATTACAATAAGCATCAGCATAGTTAACATTAAGTGTGATTGCTTTTTTAAATTCTGCGAGAGCGTCTGCATTCAACTTAGCCCCCATTAGAGCCACACCAAGATTGTTATGTGCTTCGGCATAATTAGGGTTTATACGAATAGCTGCCTCGTAGTGACTAATAGCCTCAGGAATTCTGCCTAACTTGAAACATACAGCTGCAACATTATTCTCTGCACCTAAGTTTGCTGGATTTAATTTTATAGCATTAATTAAAGGTTGCTCGGCCTCGCTAAAACGACCAAGCGCGGCGTAGGAGTTACCAATAAAAAACCACGCATCTACAATATTAGGATTAATTTTAAGTGCTTCCTGATATTGATTAATCGCCTCCACATGGCGCCCGATATTTGCATAAGCTGAGCCTAAATTAATATGAAATAAAGGAGCACCAGGGTTTAACTGTATTGCTTTTTCCTCAAATTGTATAGCATCAGCACTACGACCTGCACCGATAAGCAATAAACCTAGATTACTGTAAGCATCTGGATAATTAGGCGCAATTTTAATAGCCTGTTGATAACTCAAAAGTGCATCATTTTTTCTCCCAATTGTATTATACGCATTACCAAGATTGTTCAAAACCTCTATATAACTAGGTCTCAAACGAAGAGCATTCTGATAGTGCGTAATCGCCTCTTGTGTTCTTCCTAATCCTGCTAATGCAATAGCTAGGTTATTTTCGTTTTCAGGAGACTGCGGCCTTAAACGAACAGCTTCTAGCCCATGAACAAGAGCACCCTGATTATCACCCACTCTAATTAATACACTACATAGATTACTCTGCGCATCTGCATATGGTGGTCGTATTCTTATAGCTTCCTCAAATTGTGCCTTAGCTTCAGGCACTTTCCCTTGGTTTAGCCAAATAGCACCCAAATTATTATGAGCCATCCAACAGAGTGGATTTTTCTTTAAAGTTACCGAGTAAAGCGTTTCTCCATCACTATACATGCTGCACTGATTCCATGAAAGAAAGCCTAAGAGCGCTAGCAATACTCCTCCCGTGGCAGATCCCATACCACGAGTCTCAATCGAGAGTTTATCTACCCAAATAGTAAGACCTGCAGCAATAGGAATTATAATCCCTAAACTCGCCAAATATTGAAAATGATCTGCTACATATGAAAACATAAATGGATATACATTAGCAAATCCAAGTACCGGAAAAAGTGTACCAGCAAAAAACAAAAACCCTGCTAGTGGAGCTCTAGCGAAACGTCCAGACTTCCCCATTTGCTGCAAAAGAAGCGTGAGCCAAACTAAAAAGCCAACTAAAGCTAAGATGCCTAAGGGATATAGATATTGTACAAATGATGATGAATCAATAGTCCAATGTTCATAAATAAATATCAAATTAGAAGGCCATAAAAGTTTGCCAAGATAGAACCATATAACATGCCCGGCAAGTAGGCACCGCATGAGTGGGGTGAGCATAAAGTCAGGTCCAGTCGCTCCAATGTAGGTTCTTTCAACCCATGCAGTAAAAACACCTCCAATTGCTCCAAGTATAAGCCATGGAATTAAGGGTAGAATATCTCTACGAAAAGAAATCGAACCTCTTTGCCACCAAAAAACAACCAACAATGCAGCTGGCAGAGTCGCCGTTACAGTTTTAGAAAGTAGAGCTAATACAAAAAATCCAAGTGCTGCATAATACGACTTTAGCTTCCTTTCTTCGTCAAACTTGAGATAATATAATGCAGCAAGTAGGTAGAAAATGCCTGAGATAGTGTTTTTTTGTTCAGTAATCCAAGCGACGGATTCTACATGTATTGGATGGAGTGCGAAAATGAAACCAGCAACCCAAGCTCCAGGAATTGAAAGCTTTCTAAGTACTGCAACAACTAGAAATGCTGCAATTGCATGAAGAACAATATTAACAATATGATATAACGTTGCGTTATCCCCCCAGAAGGCATGCTCAAACCAAAAAACACTATGCAATAGAGGATAATATTGCTGTGTTGCACCCAATTTAAACCATATAGCCCACAATCCTTCGAGGGTTCTTAAATCTAACCTTGTTACATGCGCATCATCATCCCAGATAAAACCACCACCAATGGCCTGCCAATGGGAGAATAGGGTCGCCATGAAAAGAAGAACCCCACGCCACAAATGACCAACATCCAATGTAAACGTCCAAACATCATCTTCTGGAATTAAACTGTCGGGTGGTATGCGATCGAAAGTATCTGAAGACATTGGTAATTAGAGTCTAAGAAATTTAGTTTTCTGTTTATAAAGCCTGAAGCAACACTTCTTTTATCAGAGATTTAAACAACAATTTTATGAATATTTTAGATTGTATAAATGTATGATTACAAATCATTAATATAATATATCTAAAATAAATACAAATAAAAAATACCCCCTCCGCAAGCAAGTCTATCGATGCAAGTGAGGACGCCCAAGTCCCTCGACTTTATCAACAATAAATTTAGGCCGGCCCCTAACCTCTTCATAAATTCTACCTACATACTCCCCAAGTATTCCAACGCTGATGAGCTGAATACCCCCCAAAAATAAAACTAAGATTACTAGCGTGGGATTTCCTATGGGAAAGTTAAACCCACGTATCTTCAGTATTAGATATGTGACAGCCAATGCAAAAGATCCAAATGCAATTACGAATCCTAACTGCGTGCTTAATGTTAATGCATAGCTAGAAAATCCAAAAATACCATTAAAGCCAATTTTTAATGATCCAAAAAAACGATTGTAATTAGTTTCTCCTGAATAACGCGCAGGACGATCAAATGGTATTATGCATTGATCAAAGCCAACAACCGCAACCATACCTCGCAAAAAGCCATGACTTTCTTTCAAGCCAAGAACTTCGACTACAGCCCTCCTTGATAACAATCTAAAGTCGCCTGTGTTAGGATGTATAGTCACATCGGATATTTTATTGATTACGCTGTACCCCAATTTTGCGACAATTTTTTTAATCAAAGGCTCACCAGTTCTTGTCCTCCTCTGAGGCAAAACAATATTATAACCCTCCCGCCATTTTTTTACCATTTCAGGCAGGAGCTCTGGTGGATCCTGAAGATCTACATCCATCACAATGACAGCCTCACCCGAGGCATAACTCAGGCCTCCCAAAGTGGCCATAGGCTGACCAAATCTCCTAGAAAATTTTATTAACTTTACACGCTGATTAACTTGCCGAGCTGAAATAATGACAGATTCAGTAGAGTCAGGAGACGGATCTAATGCAAATATAATCTCATAATCCTCAGTAATGTCTGATAATATAGGGCATATTCGGACTAAAAATTCAGGTACATTTTTTTCTTCCTTATAAACTGGAACCACGATGCTAAGTACCATAAGTGAAAGGAGGTTGAAGATCTCTTGCAGGCGCAAGTCTTTTAGCTAAGGTAAGCATAAAGCAGACAAATATCTAACAACTAAGTTCCAAGATAAATATGTTTTCTCGATTTTCCGCAAGAATTATAATCGCTCTGTTTATTACGGGCATATTTAGCCAGTATTTACTGCTTGGCCAAATACCTAATTATAATACACCTTACATAATCTCTACATTAGCAGGGAATGCAATCAGTGGTCCTGGGTATCAAAACGGTACAGGTACTGATGCTTCTTTTTATCAGCCTTACGGAATAGTTGCCGACACAAGTGGAAATGTATACGTAGCAGATGGTGGAAATTGTGTGGTTCGTAAAATTACATCTAGTGGAGTTGTCTCAACAATTGCCGGCACTCCAGGGATGAGCGGATCCAGCGATGGAAACGGAACAGCGGCGCTATTCGGATTTTTAAGTGGAATAGCTATAGACAGTTCCGGTAATCTCTACGTAACAGATAAAACATACAACACAGTAAGAAAACTTAGGCCTAATGGTAGTAGCTGGATTGCAAGCACAATAGTCCCACCTGGTGCGGGTCTAAACCAACCGATTGGATTAACTATAGATTCCCAAAATAATATCTTTGTTGATGATACTTCCAATTGTGTAATTAGAAAAATTAGTCCAAGTGGAAACCTCAGTGTTTTTGCAGGAACAATGGGAAAAGTGGGCGCAACAAATGCCGTGGGTACAAGCGCAAGTTTTTCATCTCCAACTGGAATAGCTATAGATAACGCTAACAACCTTTATGTGACAGATTGCGGAGCAAATACAATTCGTATGATTACGCCTTCTGGAGTTGTTACAACATTAGGTGGATATTTAGGTAGCCCTGGATTTTTAGATGGGCCTCTCAATAATACAACTGGACAATTTGATCATCCCTTTGGAATCGCAGTAAGTTCTGCAGGGAATATAGCTATTTCTGATGCCAGCGGGACAATAATAAGGCAAATATCGACATTAAGTACAGTAAGCTCATTAGCAGGCAAACCGGGAATATCAGGTCGCTCTGACGGAACCGGATCTGCTGTATCTTTTTATAACGTTACAGGCATTACTTTTGACTCTTCTGGAAATATTTTTATGGCAGACATGGGGGCATCTACCATAAGAAAAGGATACTTACCGTCTGCAGTCTTACCCCCAGTTATAACAAGCTCGCTAAGCGCAACAGGAACAACTAATTCAACGTTCTCCTACCAAGTCGTAGCTTCTAATTCTCCAACAAGCTACACAGCAACAGCACTACCGGCAGGCCTTTCAATCAATACTACTTCAGGACTTATTTCAGGCATGCCAACTTCAGCAGGAACCTCATCTATTATTCTTACAGCAAGTAACTCTGGAGGTTCATCTTCCTCTACCCTTACACTTACTGTTTCTTCAACTATTATTTCACCTCCAATTATAACAGTACAACCAATAAACCAAAATGTAAATTTGGGCTTTTCGACTGCACTTTATGTAACAGTTATATCATCAGATACAACTCAAACATATCAGTGGTATTTAAATGGAGAGGCTATTGCAGGAGCAACGTCGTCATCCTTTACCATACCATCCGCCACGAGTGCTAATGAAGGACTATATACGGTTATTATTACTAACAATTCTGGATCTGTAACGTCTAAACCAGCTCAACTAACAGTACTAAATCCAGGACGTTTAACTAACTTATCCGTTTTGTCCTTAGATGGTCCTGGTTCGCAGCTTCTTACTATAGGCTTTGTTTCTGGAGGCTTAAATACTACTGGTTCGCAGAATCTTCTTATCCGTGCAATTGGTCCTACAATTGGAGCATCACCATTTAATGTTCCTAATGTACTAACAGATCCAACACTTACCGTGTTTAATAGTTCTACAGTTGCAGTATCAACTAATGACAACTGGGGTACTCCAGCAAGTAACGCAAATGCTGTAATAGCTGCTAATGCAGCAACAGGAGCTTTTGCACTTACTGCTACAACAAGTTTGGATGCTGCTGTAGTGACTAGTCTTAAAGCAGGTAGTTATACTGTTCAAGTAGCAGGTAAAAATGGAGTGTCTGGTAATGTTATAGCTGAGGTGTATGATAATACTCCTACTAACTCCTATACAATAGCTACACCTCGCTTACTTAATCTCTCTTGTTTAGAGCAAGTATCTGCAGGCGGTATTTTATCAGCAGGATTCGTTATAGGCGGTAATACATCAGAACAAGTACTTATTCGTGTAAGTGGACCAACACTAGCTGGAGCTCCATTCAATCTAACAGGTACAATACCAGATCCTAAAGTAACCATCTTCAACAGCTCATCTGCAATACTTGCAACTAACTCAGGATGGGGGGGTAATCCAGCAATCACAGCTGCAAACAGTGCAGCAGGTGCCTTTCAGTTTGCTAATGGTACATCTAAGGATTCTGCCGTTTTAATAACACTGCTACCAGGCGCGTACACGGTACAAGCTACTAGTGTATCTGGAACATCAGGCATAACGCTGATCGAGGTTTATGAAGTAACTACTAAATAATTAAATACAATCTATAAAACCGTGTAAACCCATAGTGTATAAAATAATTGTTTATGCTTAATACACTGATTAAATTTTTCAAACAAAAAGATCTTATAATTCAGTTTACGAAACGAGAGCTCGAACTTAGACACAAAGGAAGCTTGCTAGGACACTTATGGGCTATTCTGTCTCCATCAATGATGCTGGGACTTTATTTATTTATTTTTGGCGTAATATTTGGTGGCCGATTTGGTATTTTACCAAACGAAGATTTTTTCGACTACGGATTAGCACTTTTCCTAGGTCTAAGTTTCTTTAATGTTATAGCTGAAGCCATAACCGCAAGTCCTTTACTAATTATCAGCCAACCCAATTTTGTAAAAAAAGTTGTTTTCCCGTTAGAAATTATACCTCTTACAAAAATTGCTGCTTCGTTATACTATTCTTTTTTAAGCGTTGCTCTTTGTATACTAATGGCTCCATTCACACACGGAGGTCTCCATGCTAGCGCATTTGCTTTACCTCTTTTAATGTTACCTCTTGCGATGATCGCGTTAGGTATAAGTTGGGCACTCTCTGCTATAGGTGTCTTTATAAGAGACATAAATCACCTAACAGGCTTTATTGCTACAGCCATGATGTATGCGAGTGCAATAGTGTATTCACCCACCAAGGTTCCAATGAAGATTTGGTCTATACTTAAGTTAAATCCACTCTTACTGGTTATCGATCAGGCACGACATATCATACTTTGGAATAGTACTTTAGATTATTTCTCTTTGGTCTATATCTATGTAATTTCTTTTATAATTCTAATTGGAGGTTATATTATATTCAAATGTTTAAGACCCTACTTTGCAGAACTTCTTTAAACTAAAAAAGATTCTATTTCTGACTGTAGTCTGACTTTGCCATGTATGACTTCATTAGTAGAATCCAAGGAAACCTCAACAATCGTAGCCGCTAAAATACGTTGCCATGTGTTTTCTTTTATAAAATCACCTCCGCAGCCTACATCTAAAGTATACTGACCTGGAGCGAGATCCATTTTAAACCTTATTGACACAAGCAATTTACCATTTGCAGGTAAATTCTTAACAAGTCGACGCACAACTCTAAGACCAGTTGCAAACATAACCTGACCATGACGATCCCTAAGCTCACAACCAGCACTTATATTGTCTACAGGAACTTTTGTTGAAACTAGAATATCTACTTCACACCATTGCCCTACTGCAACTACAGAGCCTTCTAAATCACCTTGGGTATTGAACCACACTTGCTGTACAAATAATTTGCCGTCACCCAATACTTCGCAGCCGGCTACATTCAATGAATTTTTGGTGGGTATTGTATGTTTATTATTTATATCGATAGATTTTTTTTGGATATGAATATCTTCACTAGTTATAGATGACATAGCAGCTAAATATTTCTTAACGCAAGTATTTGCGTCTCCAATGAAGGCAGTTTTGCCATGCTCTAACCACAATGCCCTGTGGCAAATATTGAGAACAAAAGAAGTGTCATGTGTCACTACAAGTAGTGTTATTCCCTTGTCTAGTAATTCACGTAGGCGTTTGTTGCATTTTTGCTGAAATAGAATATCACCTACACTTAAAGCTTCATCGATAATCAATACTTCAGGCTCTACAGATACTGATACTGCAAATGCTACTCTCATCATCATACCTGATGAATAAGTTCTCACTGGTTTATCAAAATAATCTCCGACAGCCGCAAATTGATATATTTCATCTATTTTCTTATCCATTTGAGCTCGATTTATACCAAATATAGAACCCGTTAAGTAAACATTCTCTCTCCCGGTAAAATCTGGATTAAAACCAGAACCAAGTTCAAGTAGTGCACTAACCCTTCCACAAACTATAACTTTCCCTTTAGTTTTAATAAGCGTGCCTGCTATTATTTGTAACAAAGTACTTTTGCCAGCACCATTACGACCGATTATTCCAAATGCCTCACCTTTTTTAACATCAAAAGAGATGTCTTCTAATACTTTTACCGCTCTGTTATCTAAGCTTATAAGACGAGATAAAATACTGTTACTGAAAATATTCTTTAAAATATTTGTAAAATAAACTTTCGATAACTTATGAACGGTAATAACACTATTTTGCATATCTTATAATATAACTTTTAAATTATTCGATTTAACACGTATAGCAAGGTTAGCTATATATTTTAGCACCAACCTTAAAGTCGGTTTAAATAAACGCTGTCTGTTTTTTAATCTATCTATCGTTTGTCCATATTTACAGAATAAAAAGTTTAGTTGACTAGAGGTAGATACTTCCAACCTGTAGAATCAGGGAATGATTAAATTAAGTCATAGTTGAGCGGCCCCTGAACGGATTTACAAACATTGACCACGTCAGTTGAGAGTTAGAGTGGGTTTGGGTATAGGCGAATGAATAAAATTTCTTGTGGTATACGACGCAACCTCTTTGCGTAATGAAGGACCAACTTTGCGATCCGTAGCGCAGCACTAATCTTCTTGGATTAGTTTGTTCCTTTATTCAAATGGCAGCTGGTAGTTAAGTGTACTGTATGGTCTTATCTGGTTGTATTGATTCCGGATTTGCGTGCGAGTACTTGGGTTCCAAGCACACTGCTAATTAGTTAACAATTAAGGCATTCATCTCAGAACTTTCCGTTGAAGCTATTATTCACTCCATATTGCCATGTACTTCTTGGTTCTATTAAACGTGTATTCAAAATGTTATCTTTGAGCCACTCCTGCAGAGGCTTGGCGATAAATCCTCCATTATTGTCACACTTAAAAACTGTAGATTTCCCTAAGTAGCAATCGCTGCCATCAATGCAGCAATCACATCCAAGGTTCCAAGCTTTCTATTGGCTACTATGTCTATAAAGAAGTGACTGCCTTCATCTAGGATAGTTAAAAACTTAACTGTTGTACTTCTTTGAGTTACATCGAACACCAGATCCAAGCACCAGAAATCATGAATCCCATCAGCTTAAATCTTAGCATTCAGAATAAGGTGAATACTTAGGACTCATGGCTGGGCCAGTTATACGCCTGTCTTCAAGTCTTCTGATTCGTTATATCGTTCTTAAAGAACACGCTTTGGCCAGAATGACTTTCTGCGAAGGACTTACCATTTTATGGCTTTGCCTACTTATTACTAACATGTTGAGCAGTTGGTCAGCAAAAATTAATTTAAGCTTTTGGCTTTCTTCTTTAAATTTTTAACTTCTTGGCTATGTCTACTTGCATTCCTGCATAGTGCTGTTTCCACCGGTATAGGGTTGGTTCACTGTATTAACATCTGGCATACACTTTACGCATTTTGAACCGATTCTATACGGCGCATTATCGTAAAGACTTACTCCAGAGTGTGTAGTTTATATTTTACATATCTGGATCTACATTGAGTACCCAGACTCTAATTCAAAATGCTTCAGTTTTAGTGCGTCAAGCAACTCAACTTTTCTCGCTTTATTTGTACTGATCATCAAGTTAAAATATTGGATAGTATTGACAATAGAGGACAACCATCCTGCGTTACTATTTTTATCGTAACTATTTTTTGATTGATATCTTTTTCAGTTTCAACACTTGCATAACTTTAACCATACTCACACCTTGAAATAACTAAGTATTCAAACTGTTTATAGATCCTGATTAATCTTATCAAAGAAACTCGTAAGATTTAAATCAGCGACCTATTTATTGGCTAACATCAATTAGT
>Ga0114960_10002332_pt1 | contig 14889 bp, 15 predicted proteins | sample C_130625_MF_Meta_FD_92637 | JGI IMG/M metagenome (GOLD analysis project Ga0114960, IMG submission 92637) | Freshwater microbial communities from Lake Croche, Canada to study carbon cycling - C_130625_MF_MetaG | ecosystem: Environmental > Aquatic > Freshwater > Lake | place: Lake Croche, Canada... | reverse complement strand
GGTGAAAGTCCTCGAAGTGGTGGTAGAGAGAGCTGCGAGCAACACCGGAAATATTTAAAACCTCCTCGACGGTGATCTTGTCGAAGGGTTTTGCCTCCATCAATTCCAGGACTGTTGCAATTAGCAGTTGAGCGGTGTGATGAAGCTGTTTCTGGAAATCAGATGCTTTTACCATTACCCCTCATCCTTCTGCGAATAGGTGACCACGCTACGCCAATTCGACGGTACTCGTGCGTTGGTCAACGTCGACCTCCCGCATGGTGCACATGGCGCCAAAATGCCGCGGTTGAGTTTGCAGGATCCGTGCCGCTCGTTTTTTCCTAAGCGGTTCGGAGTAATCCGCCACGCAACTCCTCGCTTTTCTCAAGGTCACCCGTTTCCGCTCTCCGCGTCACTTTCTGTCGCGAGTTGGCTCTAGCAGTTGCTCAACTTCATATCGAGTGACGCGAAAGACTTACAAGGAGGTGCCTTCGGTGTGCTCGTTCTCGGGTTAACTACCCAAACCCGTCAAATCCGAACCAATGAAATATGTTTAGCCCGCAGTGACTATGCCCAATTTTTCTCTGTTTTCTGCGGGGGCGAATCTAGCGATACGCTCAAGCCATGTTTGACATCGTTATTCGCAACGCTTTTCTCGTCGATGGGAGTGGGGCGCCGGGACGAAGCGCCGATATCGCCATTACGGGTTCGGTCATTAGTGAAGTCGGTGAACCCGGAACGGTGGGTGGCGGACTACGAGAAATCGATGCCAAGGGCCAACTGGTCACCCCGGGTTTTGTGGATATTCATACCCACTACGACGGTCAGGTTTCTTGGGATCCGTGGTTCACGCCGTCAAGCTGGCATGGCGTTACAACCGTGGTCGGTGGTAACTGCGGCGTCGGTTTCGCCCCCGTCCGCCCCAACAGTCACGAGTGGTTAGTCCAGTTGATGGAAGGTGTCGAAGATATCCCCGGTGCGGCATTGACTGAAGGGATTGTCTGGTCGTGGGAGTCCTTTCCCGAGTTTCTAGACGCGATTGAGAAAGAACCTCGTGTCATCGATTACGGATTTCAATTAGCCCACGGTGCACTACGCGGCTACGTCATGGCCGAGCGCGGTGCAGCGAACGAGCTTGCCACGGCCGAGGACATTACTCAAATGCAGCGGTTGGCCGAGGAGGCGTTGAGTGCTGGTGCGATGGGAATCTCTACTTCACGAACGTCGCTGCATAAAGCCAGAGACGGTGAATTCGTTCCTGGTACCTTTGCCGAACTTGATGAGCTATTCGCTTTCGCCGATGCGATGAATGAGACCCGCAAGCGCACCGGTCGCACCAGCGTTTTCCAGCTGGCGATTGAACACACCGACGTGCCCGATCAATTTGAGTGGATGCGATCATTCGCAGAGCTTTCGGGAGCCACAGTGGCGTTCAACTTTTCTCAAACACGGCACGCCCCGGATGTCTGGAAAGACGTGGTCGAGGAGCTAGATCGAGCCGTTGCGGACGGAATCTCAATCGTTGGTCAGGTGGCGGGACGTTCCATCGGTGTACTCGAGTGCCTCGAGGGCAGCGTGCACCCCTTTATCCGACACCGCACTTGGCGTGAACTCGAACACCTTTCACTTGCGGAGAAGGTGCACGAACTAAAGAAGCCTGAAGTACGCAAGGCTCTGCTCGATGAGTCGAGAAAATCGTCAACGCCTAACGCCGAACTCTTGATGTCGGGATGGGAACGGATGTATCCCGTGGGCGTCGACAACATCGACTACGAGCCGAACCCAACGACAGATTCACTGGAGGCGCTCGCTCATGCATCCGGGCGTACGCCGCAAGAACTCGCCCTAGACGCCCTTTTGGCCTTTGACGGTCACGGAATGCTCTATGTGCCCTTGTTTAACTACAGCGGGGGAGACCTAGAACTGGTGCGTGAACTGCACCAACACCCCTCCACTCGAATGGGGCTCTCCGATGCCGGGGCACACTGTGGCGCGATTTGTGACGGCGGTATGCCAACGTTCATGTTGACCCACTGGACGCGCGACCGCCAACGTGGAGAGCTTCTTCCAGTCGAATTCATCGTGCACCGTCAAACTTTACAAACGGCCCAGCTCTACGGGATGACCGATCGCGGCCTTATCGCTGCGGGCATGAAGGCCGACATCAACATCATCAACTACGAGGCCCTCGGTTTCTCGAAGGCCGAGATGGCGTACGACCTTCCTACAGGCGCACGTCGTCTCGTTCAGCGAGGATCGGGCTACGTGATGACGATGGTGAGTGGTGTGCCAATTGTGGAGAACGATGAATTCACGGGAGCTCTTCCTGGCAAGTTAGTGAGGGCGTAATGGCCGACAAGAAAATGGCAGTGGCGGCAGCCAAGTACATCTCCTTCACGTCCTACCGTCAAGATGGCAGTGCCGCTTCGACGCCGGTTTGGGTTGTTCCCTTCCGGGGTGGCTACGCCTTTACCTCTGATGACACTTCCTTTAAAGTGAAGCGGGTGGCGAAGAATCCTCGTGCCCGTATTGCCCCTTCGACTTTTCGAGGTGCCGTAGCCGATGGCGCCGAAGTACTCGAAGGAACTGCTGCACTCCTACGGGGCGACGACTTCTTGGCCGTAGAGAAGTTGATCAAACGTAAGTACTGGCTCGGTTGGTATCTGGCAATCGCTCCTTCGCAGTTCATGGCACGTTTCAAGAAGAAATCAGCCCCGGGATCGGTGGCGATTCTGGTGACCCCTGATCGTGGCGAGTAGTCCGCTCACTCTTCGCCGGCCCGTGTTAGGTGACGAGTTGGTTGTGCGCCAGGCGCAGATCGAACTCCAAGCAGAGGGTTTTGATTTTGCCTGGGAGTTAACGATCGATGGTTCGTGGACCGCCTATTTAGAACGACTCGACCGCTTTCACGATGGGGTAGAACTTCCCGATGGTGTAGTCAGGTCCACGTTCTACCTCGCCGAAGTTAACGGTGAGGTTGTGGGAAGCACGTCAATTCGCTACGAACTTAATGAGTATCTGTCGGAGTTCGGGGGCCATATTGGCTACTGCGTCCGACCGACATTTCGCCGAAGAGGGTACGCCGCCACTATGTTGCGATTGCAGATTGAGTTGGCCCGAGAGGCTCGTATCCATGACATTCTGGTTACCTGTCTCGAATCTAATGAGCCATCGGCCGCGGTGATTGAGCGGTGCGGCGGGGAGTATGAGTTCTCTCGCACGCGTCCCGACGGTGCGGAATTCCGCCGTTACTGGTTTCGTCAGCCGACCTAGTAATTTTCTAGAATCTCGCTAACCTTTAAGCACTAAGACGAAAGGTGACTGTGCGACGTTTTGTATCAACCCTCACAATGTCGACCATCCTGAGTCTGAGTCTGAGTCTTGTGTCCGTAGTGCCCGCCGTGGCCAGTGTGGAAACTCAGGCAGCCAAGAAGAAGTGCGATCAAGCAGCACTAGTACGGTACAACGCCTACAAGGATGCATCACGGGCAATCGTGGCGGCCTACAAGACAGTGATTGATGCGGCACAGATGCCGCATCGAGCAGCGCAACAGTCCGGCATCACTTCGGTTCGCAAAGCGGCTCACGCCAACTATGAAGCAGCTCTAGCTCATGCACGAAATACTCGAGCAGCGGCACTCTCAGCCCTGGGCTCTGCCCCGAGTGTTCCGCAGGGATGCAAAGAAGACGACCTTCACTCGTAATGGTGGTGGAGATACGGCGGGCACGCGTTGCCGATGCTGAGGACTACTCCAAGATTCGCCTAGAAGCTCTACTGGAAGCGCCCGAGGCCTTTGGCAGCGTGCACGAAGATGTCGCTACGTTCCCAATGAGCCGATTCGAAGAGCAACTTCGTAATGGTTTTTATTTCTTGGCCTATGACGGTGGCGACGTTATTGGCACGAGTTCGTACGCGCCATTCAGTTTGAATCGACGGCGACACGCTGGCCTCTACGGAATGTTCGTTACGCCTCGCTGGCAGGGTCACGGGGTGGCCACTGAATTAGTTAACGCCGTGCGTCAACAAGCTCGCCTAGCGGGCTACCGAGAGCTGTATCTATCGGTGAATCCCGCCGTGGCCCGTGCCGTCGCCTTCTATGAGCGCGAGGGATTTCTTGATACTGGTGCCCGTGAACCGATGCGGCGTGATCCATCGGTGTTACTTATGACCATGAAGGCAGCAGTCGAGCGCTGATATGAGAAAAGTTACGCCCGTCGAAGAAGTTGAGAGTCGCGAACTCCACCTGCTCCGACGCAATGTCCTTCGTGGGGGAGATCTCACTGTTGTCGTTGAGGATTCCCGAGATGATCAGCCTGACTCGATACATCTCGCTATTCGTCATGAAGGGACTGTTGTGGCTGGAGGATCGTTCTACGTATCTATCTCGCCGATTGATCGCACTCAACCTGCGAGGCAGCTTCGTTATCTTGCAACGGATCCGGCCTTTCAGAGTCGGGGTTTAGGAGCAGCTCTTCTCCACGAGGCCGAAAGCCGTTTTGAGCATTGCGGCGTCAATTCGCTCTGGGCTAATGCTCGTGACACGGCACTCGGTTTTTACTTTCGCGAAGGCTGGGAAGCACTCCCCGGTTCAGAACACTTCAGCATTGAAACCCAGTTACCACACACCGTCATCGTCAAACAGTTGTGCCATCCAGCGAGATAGAAATCTCTAGAGTGGGCGCATGAAGAAGCTGCGCATACTTGTAGTCCTCGCCGCGATCGGTGCCGGGGTTTTCGTTACCCAACGGCACGCCAGTTGGTGGCCCGGGTCATCTACCACGACCTCCTCTGAGATAACCACCACGACGACTCCAGTGATTGCGCCGCTCAGCGGTACGGTCGATCCAACGGGGCTTTCGGCGACTCGTCCCGCACTCACTATCAAGGTGGAGAACACTCCCGACGCACGTCCGCAGTGGGGCATCGACAAAGCCGATGTTGTCTACGAAGAGATCGTCGAAGGTGGCATCACCAGACTGGCAGCGGTATTCCAATCCAACGTTCCTGGGCGCGTCGGTCCCGTTCGATCCGTTCGCCGCACCGACCAAGCCATTGTCTGGCCCATTGGGGGCCTGTTCGCCTACTCCGGTGGTGCGCCATACGCGGTGCAGAGTATCCAGACGGCTCCCGTGCACATTTACAGCGAAACTGCTGCACGTGAAGGAATGTTCCGCGACCACTCGCGCTACGCCCCACACAATCTCTACGCCGTTCCCGCGAAGTTGTGGCTCCACCAGGGAACCCCGACACCACCACCGGCCCTGTTCCACTATCGAGCCCTCGGAGACCAGACGGGCGGAAAGAAGTCGGGTGGATTCCTAATGGGCTTTCGCTCGGGATACGCCACTTCATTTCGCTGGAACGCCGTCACGAAGTCTTGGGATCGAACCATCTTTGGCGCTCCCGATATCACGGCTACGAAATCCCGAGTTTCCCCAAAGAATGTCGTAGTGATGTGGATTAGCTACAAGGGCGGGGTTGGCTCGATGGGTGCCGAAGGAATCATGGTTGGCAATGGTCGGTCCATGGTGATGACCAATGGCCGTTCGATCTCTGGAACGTGGACTCGCGCTTCAAAGAAGTCGCGAGTGATTTATCGCAACAGCAAAGGTGAAGAGATCAACATGACGCCGGGTCAGACGTGGGTCGAGTTAGCAGCCACGAGTGATCCCGTGACGTTGTTCCCAGCGAACTAGTTGGCTTCTACGATCTCGGCGAGGCGACTCAACGTTTGTTCCATTGAGGTTTTGTTCTTAGCGGGCCAGCCCAACGGAATAATCAAGAGGCCCCAAGGTTTCCGATAGTCAAACGATTCACGAACCAACGTGCCGTCGGCGACCTCATCGAGTTGGTAGCGCCACACGAATTGGGCGATGTGGTGCCATGCAATCACGTGGTTCTCTTCGAACTCCACAACGTGGTTGGTCGTCGGATACGAGGCCTTTATCTTCATGTCCATCGCAAACGTCGCTCCGAGAAAGAGCCGCGTGGTGGTGCCGGCCTTCGGTTCCACGACGGTGCCTGATCCGTCTATTTCATGATGTCGGTAGGGGTTGGCGAGAATGTCAAAAATCTTTGATGGCGGTGCGTGAATCACGCGTTCGTCTGAAACGATGCGAGATTTGTTCATAATCCCACCCTACGGGTCGAATATGCGGTTAGTACGCTCAAGAGATGGCACAGAGCATTGTTGAGAACACCGGCACCATCACGGTGGCCGGTCGTATCGTCCCGTGGGCTGCGTGGATTCCTACTGGTCCACCACCGAAAACGTTAATACTGATTGGTCACGGCGTCAGCGGTGATAAGCACGAAAGCTACGTGGTGGCGCTCGGGGAGTCTCTCGCTGCTCGAGGAGCCGCCTGCGTGGCTATTGATGGCCCGATTCATGGGGAACGTCCCACTAGGGACACCGCATTATTACCCTTTCTCGATTTTGCCGCCCGGTGGTCCAGCGATGACGACCTGACAGACAACATGATTGAAGATTGGCGCGCAGTCCTCGACCACTTTTTGAGTGACGGTTCTGTCAACCCCACTGCCCGGGTCGGATACTGGGGGCTTTCCATGGGGACAATACTTGGGCTCCCGTTGGTAGCGGCCGAGCCGCGAATAACGGCCTGCGTACTGGGACTCATGGGCAATACCGGGCCCACAAAGGAACGGATTGCCTCCGACGCCCGATCACTACAAATCCCCACAATGTTCCTCGTGCAGTGGAACGACCAACTGTTTCATCGCCGCGACGCCTTGGAGTTGTTCGACCTCATTGCCTCACCGGACAAGACGCTGATTGCGACTCCGGGCAATCACGGCGACGTCACCCCGGAAACCTTCCGCCGTTCCGCCGAGTTTCTTTTGAATCGCCTGGCGAAGAGTAAGTAGAATTGTGTCATGAGTACGCCACGCGTTGGATTCCTGGGCCCCGTGGGTACGTTCACGCACGAAGCCCTGCGAACCCAGACCGACCTCGTGGCGGGAACCATCGTTGAGTATCCAACAATTGGTGATGCCCTAGGGGCTGTCACGGCTGGTGAGATCGGCGTGGCCGTCGTGCCTCTTGAAAATGCGATTGAGGGAACAGTTTCCGCCACCGTCGACGGACTCATCTTCGAAAACAACCTCTTGATTGAACGGGAAATCGTTCTTCCGATTCAACTGCACCTGATGACGATGCCCGGTGTCGTGCTGGGTGACGTGACGGAAGTGTGGAGCTACTCCCACGCATTGGCCCAATGCCGCACCTTCCTCCAGCAGTCGCTGCCCGGAATCCCTACCAAGATCAGCGCGTCAACCGCTGACGCCGCCCGCATTGTTGCCGAAACTGGTGGCTCCCTCGCTGCCGTGGCCCCAGCTATCGCCGCTGAGATCTACGGTCTTGAAATTCTCGCCACCGATATTGAGGACCACGAAGACAACGCCACTCGGTTCGTTGTAGTCGGCCGTGCAACCATTCCTGCCCCCACTGGCCACGATCGCACGACCATTGTCTGTTTCCAGGATGCCGACCGCCCCGGCTCTCTCTACGGCATCTTGGGACGATTTGCGGCCCGCGACATCAACTTGACCAAACTGGAGAGCCGTCCAACGAAGCGCGGTCTCGGCGACTACTGCTTTGTCGTTGAGTTCGAGGGTCATATCGCTGAAGACGTAATCGCTGACTGTTTGACCGATCTTCAGACGCACCTCACCCGAGTGAAGTTTCTGGGCTCCTACCCCGTAACAGGCGAAGAAGCCGCGAGCCGTCGCGAAGATGTCTCGATTGCTCGTGCGGCGTCGGACGAGTGGATGACGGAACTACGTCGCAACATCCGCTGATTAGCTGAAGAAGGCCCTCACGAGTGAGGTCAAGCCACCGAGTAGCAGCAAAATGTTGACCATCAAGCCGAAGTGTCGCTTATTAATCTTGGCGCCCTGACGAAAGCCCAACGCCGTTCCGGCCGCTGCGGCCAGCAGAGTCGAGGCAAAAAGTTCGACGTCTACCACCTGGATGGCACGCCCTCCGAGCAGCATGATCAGGCCAATCGCGTTCGAAACGGAAAAGACCAGCGAGATCGTGGCGCGAAATTGGTCGGGGGTGAGTTGACGACCTTGAAGGTAGACCACAAGGGGTGGACCGTTGGTAGCGAGGGAGGTGTTGAGAACGCCGCTCACGGCACCGACAAGGCCACCCAAGAGATTCGTGTCGGCCCACGGTCGACGCAGCCGGCTCGCCATTACGAGGGACCACAACGCCGCGGCCGTGGTGCTGATGCCAAGTACGAGCCGCAGCATTGACTCGCTGCCTGATTGAAGGAGCCAAACCCCGAGCGGCATGGCGCTAACCGCACCGATGCTGAGGCGTTTGGCCTCCGACCAGACAATGTGCTCTCGCTGAGTTCGGGTGAGGACCAGCGATATGACGCATGAAGTAAGGAAGACGGATACGACGACATCACGTGGCGTGACAATCATGGCTCCGACCGGAACGGCAAAGAGGGCGAACCCAAAGCCGGCCGCTGATTGAAAAAATCCTGCGACAAAAATAATCAGCATGAGTACCGCCAGCCACCAGATCTGATGATTGAGGAGAACATCGCGCATCGGTGAATGCTACGAGGTGGAAGAGAAAATCCCGAGCCTCTTGCGAGACCCGGGATTTTTCATCGCGGAGGGAGTGGGATTTGAACCCACGGTGAGTTGCCCCACGTCGGTTTTCAAGACCGGTGCATTCGTCCGCTCTGCCATCCCTCCGTCTGTAATTCTAGTGCGAAGGGGGAGGCTAGCTAAAGCGTCTTGCCCTGCTTCGTCTTGCGATGGCGGCCAGCCTGGTCCAACACGACCTTACGGAGTCGAATCGACTTAGGCGTAACCTCAACGGCTTCGTCGTCGGAGATGAACTCCAGCGCCTGCTCGAGGCTCATAATCGTCGGTGGCGTCATTCGCTCGGTGTTATCCGAACCAGATGCTCGCATGTTGGTGAGCTTCTTTTCCTTGGTGGGGTTCACGTTCATTTCATCCGAACGAGTGTTTTCGCCGATAATCATGCCCTCGTAGACATCAACGGCGGTGTCGACGAACAGGGTGCCACGCGGCTCGAGGTCAATCAAGGAGTGCATGGTGGTGACACCACGACGGTCGGCGACCAATACGCCACGGGTGCGGTGACGGATTTCTCCGAACCAGGGGGCGTAGCCGTCAAAGATGTGGTGCATCATGCCGGCGCCTCGGGTTTCAGTCATGAAGTCGGTACGCATACCAACGAGACCGCGTGACGGGATGCGCCACTCCATGCGAACCCATCCGGTGCCGTGGTTGACGAGGTCGAGCATGCTGCCCTTACGGGTGCTGAGCAGGGTGGTGATGTTGCCAACAAACTCGTCGGGCGTGTCAATGGTGACGCGCTCCATAGGTTCGTTGAGTTTGCCATCGATTTCGCGAGTAACAACCTGAGGCTTACCGACGGTGAGCTCAAAGCCTTCACGGCGCATCTGCTCAATAAGGACGGCCAACTGCAGTTCTCCACGACCCTGAACTTCCCAGGCGTCGGGTCGCTCGGTATTGACCACCTTGATGGAAACGTTACCGATGAGTTCCTTGTCGAGACGGTCCTTGACCATGCGGGCCGTCAGCAACTTGCCTTCGGTACCGGCGAGAGGCGACGTGTTGATACCTAATGTCATCGACAAGCTGGGCTCGTCCACGGTGATGGGGGGCAAGGCGATTGGGTTGTCGGGATCGGCCAACGTTTCACCAATGGTGATGTCTTCGAATCCGGCAATGGCCACGATGTTGCCAGGGCCCGCACTCGCGGCTGGGGTGCGCTCGAGCGCTTCAGTAATGAAGAGTTCGGTGATCTTGGCGTACTGGATGGTTCCGTCTAGGCGGCACCACGCCACGCGCGAGCCGCGCTCCAAGGTTCCATTGATGACGCGGCAGAGCGCCAAACGACCGAGGTACGGGGATGCGTCCAAGTTGCAGACCAGAGCCTGAAGGCCGTGGCCCTCTTCGTACTCAGGGGCCGGCATGTGCTCAATGATGGTGTTAAACAGTGGCATGAGGTCACCCGAGGTGTCCTCGGAGGACAAACTGGCCCAACCCTGTCGCGCACTCGCGAAGAGGATGGGGAACATGATCTGCTCTTCGTCGGCGTCGAGGTCCAAGAAGAGTTCTTCAACTTCGCTCACAACTTCGGCCACCCGGGCGTCAGGACGGTCAACCTTGTTAATCAGGAGAATTACAGGTAGGCGCTTCTCGAGCGTCTTGCGCAGAACGAAGCGAGTCTGGGGCAGGGGGCCTTCGGCGGCGTCGACGAGGAGAACTACGCCGTCGACCATTGAGAGCCCGCGCTCAACCTCTCCACCGAAGTCGGCGTGTCCGGGGGTGTCGATGATGTTGATAATCATCTCGTTAAAACGGACGGCCGTGTTCTTGGCAAGGATGGTGATGCCCTTTTCCTTTTCCAGGTCACCGGAGTCCATAACGCGCTCGCCGGCGTCCTGGTGGTCACCGAAGGAGCCGGTCTGACGGAGCATGGCGTCTACCAGGGTCGTCTTTCCGTGGTCAACGTGGGCAATGATGGCAATGTTTCGAATATTATTTTGGCGTTGCATAACCGCAACACGCTAGTGGCGATTTAAAACGACGAAAGTTATGCCGCAATTTGCGTGTAGTGGCGATGCTCCACGATGGCGGAACGAACGAGATCTCTCGCCCCCGCCCGGAGCGTTTCCATAGTCCCATCAAGGGCCAGCGCGACTCCAGCCTCGGGCCATATACCGATAATCCTCTGCGCCACCCGGCCCTGAGGCTCCGCCAGAGCGTCCACGGCCAGGTCAGCCCGAAGCCCGGAGCCGGCAGTTCGCCCCGGAAGGCCCGACCGGAACCGCACCACGATGCGACCTTCCTCAGCCTTAATGAGTGCGTCTCGGCGTCCGCGGAGCGTGGTTCGGGCGCCGGCGATGTCGTAGTAGGCGTCGACTGGAGCCATGGCAATCTCGGGACCCAGCCGTCCCATTATTTGGTGCATTTGGGTCGCCCAGGTAGTGGCCTCCGCAACGACGATGCCCACGATGGGGTTGGCGAGGTTCGCAATCCACTGGCCGAGCGATCCGGTGCGGGCGTGTCCGCGGGCCGCACGATCGAGTTGGTCGGCCAGGGCTTCGTAGACGGCGTCACTGTAGGACAGCTGGGGGGAGCGTTCGACGTAGCGAAGTGCGGCGTTCCCAAGAACGCGTCGCGTGGTAATCGGGGACCACGCAAAATCACTGGATTGAATGCCCGCCTTCTCAACCATCCAGGCGTCGAGTCGCCGGTGGTGACCAGTCGGGATTGAACGGAAGCGAGCCGCGAGGGCATCACGCTGTTCGCTGATGATTGCTACCTGCGCGACACCCTCGATGTTGCACAGTTCTTCGAGGGAAGCATTTGTGAGATCACGCTGCATGACGCCGTTCATCGCCCGGCCACCAGTGCATCCAGGGTTGACAAGATTTCACCGACACCCCGATGAAGTAATTCGTTATCGACGTTAAAGCGCCACAGTTGTCCTGTGGCCGTGGAGAGGGTGGCAACAAAACGAGGAGCGAGACCCGACTTCAACGTTTCGACCACGGCGTGGAAGCGAAGCGCCCGTTCCATGGATTCATCCAACGTGGAAGTTGTGATGTCGATGAGAGCGACGCCCGAGCCGACGCCGTTGGCACTTCCAATGACCAGGTCAATGTGATCGCGCAAAATAACTCCACCTCCACCTAAGCGGATGGCACTACGCACCGCCGTGCGAGGCAGCCACGACGATGGTGGTGTGCCCAGCCGTTGTTGTAATACAACACCGTGTGCCACAACTTCAGTAGCGAGACGTGCATGTTCGTCATCGTCCAGTCCGGCGAATACCTCCACGAGCTCGCTAGCCCCTTCACTCGCTCGCCAAGCCGTGACGGCATCCGTGAAGAGATCATCAATTGGGAAGCCAATGGCGATCAAGCGCATGAGCTGCGTAATAAGAGCCCCGCGCATTCGACCGAAGGGGGTGTAAGAGGTTGTCGCTACGTCGCGTCGAAAAGAACTGGGGCGAATGACGTAGGGAGTGGTGGGCTGGGCTTCGCCCAAGAGTGAGTAAATGCCATCGGCGAGGGTCGCTCGGATACCGGCACTGTCGAGTGCCACTTCGGGCGAGGCGGTCCGGCGTGCATCACGCAGAGAGTCAATGAGGGTCACAATGGGAGGGGTTGCCGTCGTTGTCATGGTCCTACTCTGCTCTGGGCCTATGACACGCCTAAGGTGATGTCCATGCTCTTGTTCTGGCTGGTTTTTGGCTTATTTATTGCGGCAACGCTCGTTTGGGCCGTCTTCACGATTCGTTGGGCCGTTCGCCGTAACCGGGAAATAAAAATGTCACAGGGTGATGCTCAACTGTCGGAATGACTGACTCGGCGGTAGATCGTTTCCACCCCCTGGTGCGAGCGTGGTTCAACGAACGCTTCCCCAACGGACCAACGAGACCGCAAGCGGCGGCGTGGCCCGAGATTGCCGACGGCCACGACGTATTGGTGGCCTCACCTACCGGTAGCGGTAAGACACTCACCGCCTTCATGGTCGGCATTAACGAACTGTTCGTGAACCCACCCTCGGAAGTTCCAACGGGTCCATCCATTTTGTACCTCTCCCCGCTGCGGGCATTGGCCACCGATATCAAATTCAATCTGCAACTACCACTCGAGGAGCTCGCGGCCCTCGCTCGGGCCCAAGGTCTGGAAGTTCCGATCATACGAGCCGCCGTCCGCACTGGTGACACGTCGCAGTCAGAACGCCAGCAACATATCCGCAAGCCTCCGCACATCTACGTGACAACACCCGAGTCGCTCTACAACCTCCTCACCTCAGCCAATGGTCGCAATCTGATGCGCCACGTGCAAACGGTGATTGTTGACGAAATTCACGCGATGGCCCCCGATAAACGGGGCAGCCATTTGAGTCTCTCCCTCGAGCGTCTTGAGCGGCTCACCGTCGAGACCTCCGGTCGTCGACCTCAACGCATCGGCCTCTCGGCGACGCAGCGACCATTGGAACGGGTCGCCCGATTCCTGGCTGGCGTGCACGACGATGGTCGAGAGGTTCGCATTCTCGACTGCACGGGTTATCGACAGACGGACTTCGCACTCACGCTGCCCAACGGCGAACTCGAAGCGGTGATGTCGACCGAACAGTTTCACGACGTACTCGGCCAACTCTGCGATTTGGTTGCAGCCCACACCACCACCTTGATATTCGTGCAGAGTCGCCGCTTAGCCGAACGGTTTGCGCACCAACTCAGCGAGGCTCTCCTCGACATCGGTCTCGTGGCCAACGCGGATCAAGTCGTCGCGGCTCATCACGGCTCTATGTCCCACGAACGGCGACACCACGTCGAACATCTCCTGCGATCGGGTCAACTCAGGGCACTCGTGGCCACGGCCTCGCTCGAACTAGGTATCGATGTCGGCCCCGTGGACCTGGTGGTCCAAGTCGGTTCACCACGGGCCATCGCGACGTTTCTGCAGCGGGCCGGTCGAGCGAATCACCAAGTGGGGGGAGTGCCGAAAGCTCGTCTTCTGCCAATGAATCGCCACGAACTCATTGAGGGCATTGCCCTCCTTGATGCCGTTAATCGAGGGGAACTCGACGTCATGCAGATGCCAGTCGCCCCTCTGGATGTACTGATTCAACAGATTGTGGCTGAAGTCTCTTCTCGGGGTGAAGACAGCCCGGACGCGCTCTTTGCCATGGTGACGGCGGCCGCACCATACGCCGACCTGCCTCGGTCAACCTTCGACGAGGCGCTGGAGTTTTCGGGCAAAGGTCTGTTAACTGGCCGGGGCGCTCGTGGGGCCCAACTCTCACTCGATCCCATTAATCAGACCGTGCGCCCTCGGCGCAGCGCTTCGATGGCGGCGATTATGAATGGTGGGACCATTCCCGATCTTGGTGATTACAACGTCATTCTCGATCCGGACAACGTCGTCATTGGACAGCTCTCAGAAGACTTCGCTATTGATTCGTCAGTTGGTGACGTTTTCTTGCTCGGGACCCACGCCTGGCGCGTGACTCGGGTCGATCAGTCAACGGTGCGAGTGGTGGACGCCGACGGTGCCCCTCCATCAGTGCCTTTCTGGTTTGGCGAGTCTCCGGCGCGGACTTGGGAGCTCTCGGCGGCTGTGAGTCGGTTGCATGACGTCATACGTGATCCACTAACCATTCGCGATGGAGCTACGGCCCGTGACGTGCTCGAGGCCATACCGGGCGTCTCGGCCGAAGCGGCCGATCAGGCTGTCGCATTTCTCTCACGCAGCCTCGACATTCTGGGCGATCTACCAACCCAGTCCAATCTCGTCGTTGAGCGCTTCTTTGATGAGACCGGTTCTATGCAGTTCGTCGTACACGCGCCATTTGGGGCCCGAGTGAATCGCGCTCTCGGGCTTGCTCTTCGCAAAAAGTTTTGTGTCACCTTTGACTTTGAACTACAGGCCGCGGCCGACGACAATGCCGTGACGATTGCGCTCGGTCCCCATCACTCCATGCCTCTCGAGTCGGTGATGACGATGGTTAAGAGCACCACCGTGAGGGAGACGTTGACTCAAGCCGTGCTGCTACTACCAATGCTCAAGACTCGTTGGCGGTGGAACGGTGTTCGCTCACTAGCGATCTCGAGAACGATCTCCGGTCGACGTCGGCCGATTCAACACATCCGCATGGACGCCGAAGATTTAATGGCGGTGGCGTGGCCCAGCTTGGCCGCCTGTCAAGAGAATGCTCCGTCCGGGCCGATCCCCATTCCCGACCAGATTCTCGTCCGCCAGACGCTGGCCGACGTGATGTTCGAGCCCCTGGATATTGAAAACTTGCTCCGGGTGCTCGAGGGACTCGAAGATGGTTCGATTCGCGTGCATTGC
>Ga0114960_10002329_pt1 | contig 14891 bp, 11 predicted proteins | sample C_130625_MF_Meta_FD_92637 | JGI IMG/M metagenome (GOLD analysis project Ga0114960, IMG submission 92637) | Freshwater microbial communities from Lake Croche, Canada to study carbon cycling - C_130625_MF_MetaG | ecosystem: Environmental > Aquatic > Freshwater > Lake | place: Lake Croche, Canada... | reverse complement strand
TTTAATTCCTGCCATTACTTCCTGAGCCAAATTGCTAAATTCATCTGCAGAGAAATCCTCAAAGAGCTGTTTGTACTTACTTGCATCCCATATTTCGAAACGATCCAGTGCTGCAGCTAAAACAATTTCTTTTCCAGGTAAAGCAAACTCTCTTAAAGTGGGTGGCAATAAAATACGGCCAGCTCCATCTAATTCCACTTCTGTTGCTCCGCCTAAAAATTGTCTTCTAAACTGACGCACTTTAGGATCAAAATCATTCAATTGACTAATGCGATCTAATATCCCTTGCCAGCTTTTCATTGGATAAAGTGTCAAACACTTCTCAAACCCTCTGCTTACAATAAAGTGGTTCTCCCCTTCTGCTAGCTGTTTTTTAAGACCGCCAGGTAAGTGAAAACGCCCTTTTGCGTCGATGGTTGATTGATATTCTCCGTGAAAGCCTGTCATTGTTAATAATTGAAGTGATTTTTACCACTTGTTCACACAAATTAACACATTTTACCACTTTCATAGGCTAAAATAGGGGTTCTAGTTTTCCACAAGTAATAAACCAAGCTGAAAATCAATGCAGTAAGGGCATTCATAGCAAATTTTCTAAGTTCTGTTTCATTTTACTGTGGAAACCTGTGGAAAACCCCATTTTTTATGTGAAAAACAGGTGAATTAGCATGTAAATCAAGGCAATATGTACCTTTGGGCCATGATGAAACGCGAAAAGCTTCCCATTGAAGCATTTGACTACGATTTACCTGATGAACGTATTGCCTATACACCGGCCAAGGATAGGGCCGAAAGCAAGCTATTGGTTTGGGATAAGGAACTCATTGCAGAAAGCAACTACGCAGCCATCGCAAATTTTATTCCTGAAAATTCAACGCTCCTATTTAATAACAGTAAAGTAATTGCAGCGAGAATATTTTTCGAAAAAAATAAAATAAATGATTCGATAACTACAAGTAGTAAAGAATTTCAAATAGAAATTTTTTGTTTGGAACCTAGTATCAACTATAGTACTGTGGCGATGTCCATGCAAGCCACTCAAAAAGTAGAATGGGTGTGTTTGGTAGGTGGTGCAAAAAAATGGAAAGAAGGTTTGCTCGAAAAAAAAATAATTCTGCAAGGAAAAACTATTTCAGTGTTTGCAAAAAAAATAGCTACCAATGATGGAAAATTTTTAATCGAATTTTCTTGGGTAGAAGATTTTCATTTTTCTGAAATCATTGAACATATTGGGAATATTCCACTTCCGCCGTATATTCAGAGAGCCACCAATACAGAAGATAAAGAAAGGTACCAGACCACTTATGCCAAAGAAGAAGGCTCCGTGGCAGCGCCCACTGCAGGCTTACATTTTAATGAAAAAATATTTCAATCCTTAGCTGCGAAAAAAATTAATTGCCAATTTCTGAGTTTACATGTTGGTGCAGGTACTTTTTTACCTGTAAAAACTGCACATATCGATGACCATCCCATGCATGCAGAATTTTTTGAAGTACCCAAATCAGTCATTGAATTTTTATTAAACAAAGCCATTCAAAAAGAGCAGGAAGAAAAATCTGGACCAGTGATTGCTGTGGGTACTACTTCGCTTAGAACCATTGAATCGCTTTACTGGTTGGGGGTGAAATTAATTCAATTAAAAAATACCAAGGGCGAAATAAAAATACCAGGACTGGATTTAAAATTATTACAATGGGACGCCTATGAATTGCACCCATTCGAAACCAGCAATAAAGAAGCACTAAGCACTTTGCTTACTTGGATGGAAGCCAATCAAATGTCTAGCCTAATTACAAGTACGCAACTGATGATTGTGCCAGGTTATACTTTTAAACTTTGCAATGGACTAGTCACCAATTTTCATCAACCCAAATCCACTCTATTATTAATCATTGCTGCTATTACTGGAGAAAAATGGAAATCGATATACCAACATGCCATTCAACACGATTACCGTTTTTTAAGTTATGGAGATGGCTCTTTGTTTTGGATCCACTAGCTAATGGGTAATAGAATTTCGATGCTAGTGCCTTTGTCTACTTCGCTTTTTACATGAATGCTGCCTTTATGAGAATCTATCACCCACTTCACATAACTCATACCTAAGCCATAGCCTTTTACATCATGTACATTGCCCGACTGGGCACGGTAAAATTTTTCAAATATATGTTTGATGGCATCTGCATTCATACCAATGCCCTTGTCTTCAATTAAGATGGATATTTTATTGTTTTGCGACTTAGTTTTGATCACCATATGGATGGAATCTTTTGAATACTTTATTGCATTGTCAATTAAATTAGACAGTACATGCAGTAAATGCTCTTCATCCACTTGAATCACCGAAGTATGGGCTTCTAATATAGTTTCAAGTTCGGAAGGTTTAGCCTCTAATTGTAATTTAAAACTTTCTACCACCCCTTGAATTAAATCGTGTACATCGGTAGGCTGTTTATTTAATTCATTTTCTTTTTTGTCTAACTGCGCGGCTTGTAAAATGGTTTCCACATGCTTGTTCATGCGCACATTTTCTTCCTTGATGATATTGCTAAAATATTCTACCGATTTTACATCCGTGTTTACTTTTGAACTTTTCAAAGCATCCACCGCCAATGATATGGTCGCCAAGGGTGTTTTTAGTTCATGGGTCATATTGTTGATAAAATCTCTTTTAATCTCCACCAACTTTCTTTGGTACATTAAAGATCGAATGGTAATAAAGAAGGCTGCTAATACCACCAATATAAATAAGACTACTCCTACAATTACCCATTGCAATGAATGCAAAAGATACATGCGTACATTGGGCATTACAATAATAATAGACTCAAAAGGACCAGAGGGTTCAATCACATCCTGAGGAATCACAGATACCCTGCTTTGCAAAGTGTTTACCTCATCTGAAAAAACATCTTCAAACTTTTTACTCTTATATTCAACATTGCCCTTTTTGTCTGCGACCGCAAATTCAAATTTAACATCCCCCAATCCATACTTTTCTAAAGCAATTTTTATTTTCAGATTGACTTCCTTTTGACTGTAAACATCCGCAATGGTGGTTTCTCCAAAATTATGTAGATGATAATCATCGTTTAAACCCAAGGCCTTTTTAGGCAAATGAAAAGACATGCCGCTATTCATTTTTTTAGCAATTTCATTGGATACAATCACACCCGACTGATTCAACCTATCAGACAATTGATTCTTAGATAGAATCAACAAACCTTGCAACCAAGTAATTTGAATAAACAAGATGCCCAAAATGGAAAGGCCGATAAGGGTAAATATGATTGGAAATGTTTTTTTCATAAAGCAATAGCTTCCTCGTTTTGGTAGGTGAATATAAAAAAAATCTCGGCTACCTAAGGCAACCGAGACAAATATTTAAACTTTTAAGCGCTATTTTAACTTATCAAGCAACTACAAAACACCTTCTACCAATACCGTGGCTTTGTTGTTGATGACTTCTACAAATCCACCTTGAATGGCGTAGGTCTCTGAGGCCATTCCTTTTTTTAACACTTTAACCTGTCCTACACCCAAGGCACTCACAAGCGGCGCATGCTTGTCCAAGACTTCGAACAAACCATCAATGCCTGGCAGCTGAACGCCTTGCACGTCGCCACTGAATAGTTTTTTTTCTGGTGTTAATATTTCCAATAACATGAACGCTATTTAATTAGTCGAAGTTTATAATTAGGCGCTAGCCATCATTTTCTTTCCTTTCTCAATGGCATCATCGATGGTACCTACCAAGTTAAAAGCAGCTTCTGGATAGGCATCTACATCTCCGTCCATAATGGCATTGAATCCGCGGATAGTATCTTCGATAGAAACATATACTCCTTTTAAACCAGTGAACTGTTCTGCCACATGGAAAGGTTGAGATAAGAAACGTTGCACACGACGCGCACGAGATACAATTAATTTATCTTCATCGCTTAATTCATCCATACCCAAGATGGCGATAATATCTTGCAACTCTTTGTAACGTTGTAAAATCATTTTTACTTTTTGTGCAGTGTCATAATGCGCAGCACCCACAATGGCTGGTGTTAAAATTCTTGAAGTAGAATCCAAAGGATCTACCGCAGGATAAATACCTAAATCGGCAATTTTACGAGACAATACTGTTGTCGCATCTAAGTGCGCAAAAGTGGTTGCTGGTGCTGGATCGGTCAAATCATCCGCAGGCACATATACCGCTTGTACAGAAGTGATAGAACCACTCTTCGTTGAAGTAATGCGCTCTTGCATCAATCCCATCTCTGTTGCGAGTGTTGGTTGATAACCCACCGCTGATGGCATACGACCTAATAAAGCCGATACCTCAGAACCTGCTTGTGTGAAGCGGAAGATATTGTCTACGAAAAATAAAATGTCTTTTCCTTTTCCAGTACCATCTCCATCACGGAAATATTCTGCAATGGTCAAACCACTCAAAGCCACACGCGCACGTGCTCCTGGAGGTTCGTTCATTTGTCCAAATACGAAAGTAGCTTTGGATTCTTTTAAGTCCTTTAAATTTACTTTACTCAAATCCCATCCCCCAGATTCCATGCTGTGTTTGAAATCTTCACCATATTTCATGATGCCTGCTTCAATCATCTCACGCAATAAATCATTTCCTTCACGTGTTCTTTCTCCCACACCCGCAAACACTGATAAACCACCATGTCCTTTTGCGATATTGTTAATCAATTCTTGAATCAATACTGTTTTACCTACGCCCGCTCCACCAAACAATCCAATCTTTCCACCCTTTGCATAAGGCTCAATAAGATCGATGACTTTAATCCCTGTAAACAACACTTCTGTTGCAGTACTTAGGTCTTCGAATTTAGGAGGATTCGCGTGAATAGGACGACCATTTGATTTATCTAATTGTGGCAAACCATCAATGGCATCTCCTGTTACGTTAAACAAACGACCATAGATGTCATCGCCAATGGGCATTGAAATGGGCTTACCGGTATCGGTGACCACCATGCCTCTTACCAATCCTTCGGTACCGTCCATCGCAATGGCACGCACACTGTCTTCTCCTAAATGCTGTTGCACTTCAAGAATCAATTTTTCACCGTTGGGTTTTGTAATGTAAATGGCATTGTAAATTTCAGGAAGTGCATTCTGATTAGGAAATTGCACATCCACTACAGCGCCAATAATTTGTTTGATTTTACCTGTTGTTACCATAATATACTATTTCGGCTGCAAAGGTAAGGTATTGGTAGTTTATTGCAAAAATTGTACGTAGATAATCGCAGCTAAAATTCCCCCCACAATGGGACCCAATACTGGTACAGCGGCATAACCCCAATCACTGCTCCCTTTTCCCTTGATAGGCAGGATAAAATGCATGATTCTTGGCCCCAAATCCCTGGCTGGATTGATGGCCCAACCGGTGGGTCCACCTAGGCCAAAGCCAATGCCGCCAACCAATAAGGCCACGGGTAAAGCAGACAGGGCTCCCAGATCGGAACTAGCGGGTTTAAGCAAAAAGATGCCCAATAAGAATACCAAGGTGGCTAAAGTTTCCACCATAAAATTTTGGGGTAGATTTCGAATGGATGGACCTGTTGAAAAAACACCCAATTGTGCACCCTGGTCTTTGGACTCATTAAATTGATCTTTGTAAATCATCCAAACGATGAGCGCCCCTAACATCGCACCTAATAATTGAGCCAATAGATAGGAAGGCACCAAGGCCCAACTAAATTTCCCAGCGGCTGCAAATGCAATGGTCACAGCAGGATTTAAATGTCCACCACTAATGCTACCTGTAGCATATACACCTATAAATACTGCAATCACCCAGCCAAGTACAATGGTGATCAATCCTCCATTATTTCCTTTGGTATTAGGTAATATATTATTGGCTACTACCCCATCTCCAATGGTGACCACCAAGGCGGTGCCTAATAATTCAGCTACAAAAGGTGTCATATGTTTTTATTTTAGATAAATAATAAATTAAGTTAAAGAAAATACGGATAGCTCATTTAAATAAGTTTTGTTTACCAATTGTTGGTGGCCTTGATGGCTCTTTCCCAACCCTTGATCCATGCTGATCTTTGTTCCTCTTTGATAGTAGGTTCAAAAATTTGATCGATCTGCCATTTGGTTCTTAAATCTTCCAAGTCTTTCCAAAAGCCAACGGCCAATCCAGCTAAGTAGGCAGCGCCTAAAGCTGTAGTTTCGACCATCGTTGGTCGAACCACTTTGGTATTGACAATATCTGATTGAAACTGCATCAATAAATTATTGTGCGTAGCGCCCCCATCTACTCTTAATTCAGCAATAGGTATACCCGAATCGGCTTCCATGGCTTTCAATAAATCATAACTTTGAAAAGCAATACTTTCCAATGCCGCGCGCGCTATATGCGCCGATGTTGTGCCTCTTGTGATTCCCACAATGGTTCCTCTAGCATGTTGATTCCAATAAGGCGCCCCTAAGCCTGCGAAAGCAGGTACCAAATAAACGCCATCAGTAGTGGCTACTTCATTGGCCAAGGATTCCACTTCGGAAGAATTTCTAATTAAATGCAAGCCATCTCTTAACCATTGAACTACGGCACCTCCAATAAATACGCTGCCTTCCAAAGCATAATAAGTATGCCCATTCATTTGCAAAGCAATAGTGGTTAATAAATTATTTTTTGAACGCACTGCTTTTTCACCCGTATGCATTAACATAAAACAGCCTGTGCCATAAGTGTTTTTAACCATGCCTGGCTCGGTACACATTTGGCCAAATAAAGCAGATTGCTGGTCTCCAGCAATGCCTGCAATTGGAATTTCATGCTGCGCAAACAATTGAGTCGTGTGGCCATATACTTCACTGCTACTTTTTACTTGTGGCAACATCGAAGCAGGCACTTCCAAGATTTGTAACAATTCAGTATCCCACTGCAGGCTGTGAATGTTAAATAACATGGTACGCGATGCATTGGTTACATCCGTAACATGTACTTTACCATTGGTTAATTTCCAAACCAACCAAGTATCAATAGTGCCAAATAAAAGTTCTCCTTTATTAGCCATGGCACGAGCACCTTCTACATTGTCAAGTATCCATTTAATTTTTGATCCAGAAAAATAGGCATCAATTACTAGTCCTGTTTTTTCTTGAATCAATTCGGCCTTTCCTTGTTTTTTTAATTCATCACAAAAATCAGCCGTACGTCGATCCTGCCAAACAATGGCATTGTATACCGGTTGCCCAGTTAGTTTATTCCAAACGACTGTAGTTTCTCTTTGATTGGTAATGCCAATGGCAGCAATATCATTGCTGTTTAAACCTTTTAAACTAATGGCTTCGGTAGCTACCCCCATTTGCGTGCTCCATATTTCTAAAGGATCATGCTCCACCCAACCTGGTTGAGGAAAAATTTGTTTGAATTCTTTTTGTGCCGTGGCGTGAATTTGACCTTGGTGATCAAATAAAATGGCACGACTACTGGTGGTACCCTGATCAAAGGATAAGATATATTTTGACATTACAATCTGTTAATAGATTGTAATATAAAAAAAGAATCGCAAAATTTATCTTCTATTTTTCAACCAATTTTCGGGATCTAAAAAAATGCCTTTTTCATTGCTAATCATCAACAACAAAGCACCTTCCCCATCTAAATTAATGCCCGACTTCCCGAGTAAAGTACCGGCTCTTACTTCCTGGCCCACACTCACATTGATGCTGCTTAAATGGGTATAAGTAGAGAAATATTTTCCATGTTGCACAAAGACGGTTAAATCACCATTGATGTCTCCCGTATATTTTACAATGCCATTGGCCAAACTTTTGACAGAACTACCTTTGGGCAAGGCCAATTCAATGCCATCACTTTTTCTATTCAATTTAGTACCCGGAATATTTTCCACGCCAAAATGTATGTACAAATTACCCTTATCCACTGGCCAAGGTAAACTTCCTTTGTTGTTTTCAAAAGAGATGGAAGCTTCTCTACCTTCTTCAGTGGTCTCCAATGCAGAATATGGACGATTGTCAGTGGTACTGGTTAATCCACCATCCGCATTAATTTCTTTTTTGTTTTTTGCAGTTGACTTTGACGTGACAGGCGTCTCTGCATTGGCATTGGCTTTGGCACTGGCCTTGGCTGCATCACTGGCTGCTTTTGCTTTAGCCAATCTTTCCTTTTCTTTTCTTTCTGCTTCTGCTGTTTCTCTTTTAATAATGGTCAATAAAGCAGATTGCATTTTTCTTCTTTGTGCTTCTTTTTGACGCACTTGTGCACTAATTTCTTGTTCTTTACTTTTTAATTGATTGACAATTTTATCTTGCTCCTTACGATCATACACCAAAACTTTTAATTGATCACTCTGTACCGTTAATGTTTTCAATCGATCTTTTTTATTGGACCCCAATTGAGTGATTTTGCCATTCAAGTCTTGTTGAGACAAATCAATGGCGTTTGCTTGTGCTTCTCTATTTTGTCTATAGCTTTTTAAATAAGTGATTCTCTTCACCGCATCATTAAAGCTACCTGCCGAAAATAAAAAATTAAGGTACTCATAACCACTTCTGCTTTTGTAAGCAAATACAATACTCTTTTGGTATTTGGATTTTAAAGTATCTAAATCTTTATTTAACCTTTGAACATCAAGTTGATTGGTGTAAATGGCATTGTCCAATATTTTCACCTGCTTGGCAATGCCTTTAATTAAGGCTTCTCTTTTGGCAATCTTGCTTTGGATGACTGCCAATTGACCCAAGGAGTTTTTCTTGTTCTTTTTAGTTTGCTCTAACAATAAATTCAATTCTTCTATTTCTTTACGAATGGATTGTGATTCTTTTTGCAAATCTTCACGAGACAAATTGTCCTGCGCCATGGCAGGTACAGATAGCATGGCCAATAAAAAAATAAATAGTATTACCCTTTTAATCATCATCTTTAATTATTATTTTTTTTAATTTGTTTGGGGATCTCAAAGGTATATTTTAAAGGTTCATTAAAATTAAATTCCTTCATTTCCATATGCACTTCCAAACGAGATTGTGCAGAAATAATCAACGCTCTGTTCAAAGGAAATTGGAATTGATTAACCGTCACGTGATTGCTATAGGAAATAGCACAGGTGCGGTGTTGAGCAATATCAATATCATCCAATTTTAGTTCTAGCACTTTGGTATAATCCTCATTGAGGACAATTAAATTTTTAAACAAAGCGCCAATCAAACCTAATTCAAACTTATTGTTGTTGACTTTATAGGATACCAACTTGGCATTGTCCATGAATATCGGATTGCCAATCAATAAATCCTGCAGGGTAGCAAAAGTGAAAGGTATTTTTAGTAATTCTTGTAAATAGCTTAAAGACTTTCGCTCTATATTTTTATTTTTTCTTAGCGGGTAAATTAAAATTACGCTGTCTTTAGTGACCAAAGCTTTTAATCCAATCACTCCCATGGCACCTCGTATGGTAATATAAATGGCAGCATCTTTTACTAAGCTTAAATTGACAATATAATTGTCTGCATTGTTGGCCGATTCATAATCTACTTTCAAACGCGCATTCATAGTAGTAAAATCAATCTTTGTTTGCGCTAGTTTGTCCACAATACTTTTGACAATGGCGGAAGAATCCACTTTAGATTTTTCTGAAAGCAATTGAACCGCAGTGGTATCTTTTTTAGAAAGCGCTTCTTTGAGCACTTGCACTTTTCTAAAAGTGGTACAAGAAGCCACCAAGATCATCGAAGCAAAAAAGAAGATAATTTTTTTCATGCTAAGTTTATTGTTTGCCAGTGTGGCCAAAGCCTCCTGCGCCTCTTTCTGTGGTAGCTAATTCAATGACAGTTTCAAAAATGGCTTGCTCTATCCCACAAAAAACCATTTGTGCAATGCGGTCGCCATCGTTGATGGTTTGTGTTTCTTTGGATAAATTAATTAAGATCACTTTGATCTCCCCACGATAATCTGCATCAATAGTGCCTGGCGTATTTAAACAAGTAAGCCCTTGCTTGATGGCTAGTCCACTTCTGGGCCTAATTTGTGCTTCAAAATTTTGGGGGATGGCTAAAAATAAACCAGTGGGTACCAATACACGATCCATGGGTTCAAGCATAAGTGGCGTATCTAGATTAGCCCTAAGGTCCATACCCGAAGCACCTATGGTTGCATACTGCGGCAATGGATGATGACTTTTGTTTACAATTTGAATCGCAATAGACATGGTCAACAAAAATAGGTAAATTAGAACTAGAAGTAAAATATACTACCAAAACGAATGGTATTAGAAAGGGGGTTTTTGGTGATACCACCACCAGAAGGAACCAAATAGGAAATGTTGAACTTAGACTGTTGGTATTGGAAACTAGTACCAATGGTAAAATATTGCATATTGCCTAGGTTCTTATTATTGTCAAGGTAATAGCCTGCTCTTAAATAAAATCGATTGATGTAATTGTATTCCAAACCTGAAGATGCCTTAATGGATTCTCCTATGGGCATTCCATCTTTTCCATTAAAAGAATTAAACCAACTTGATACCACGGATTGTGAAAAATAATGATTCACCGATTCCGGATCTGAATTGTTAGGACTAACGGGCACCATCAAACGATTCACATCTAGCCCAAATTCTATAGAATTTTCTGCATCTAATTTATTCAAATACCCAATACCCAATCCTAAATTCGCTGGAATAAAATATTTTTTTGAATTGTCGGTATAACTAATCTTACCGCCTAAATTAGAAAGTAATAAACCCGCATGAAAACCTTGTAGGTTTTCGTTTTGCTTATAAAACAAACTAATGTCTCCTGACAAGGTATTGCCTGCTCTGTAATTGACAGGATTATTGATAAAGGATCCAGTGACTAATTTAGAATGTATGTACCTTAAAGTGACGCCCATGCTAAGCTTGTCTGTAAGTAAAATACTGTAGCCAAAATCATAACTATACTCAGAGGGCCTTTGAGAAGGAAGTGAAGTATTGCCAGATTCATCTGTAAAATCAATATTACCCAAACTAAAAAAGCGCAAGGAACTATTGATGGCACTGATGTTGTTTAATTTTTTATAATACCCTGCACTTGCCAAATACACATCGGTCAAACCTAAATCTTTTAACCAGGGGGTATAGTTAATTAAGAAGCCTTGCTTTTCCTCCATGTAAGGGAGCTTGGCCGTGTTTCCAAAAAGATCATTGGCATCCGGAGACATGGCTAGGGAAAGATTGCCCATTCCACCTGAACGTGCATCAGGAGAAATTAGCATAAATGGAACCGCTGTACTTTGAATATTAATTTGCGCCCAAGCAGCTGGAGATAAAAATAAAGCCAGCAATAAAAAAACGCCTATTTTAAACTTGGACTGCATCATACAATTATTTGAACTTAAGAAAATTAAAGGTACTAATTTCATTTAAAGGACTCGTTAAAATTTGATTAATTTATTGGTCATCACCTTGGTCTGCCTACCATTGGACAAAGTAATTTTATAAAAGTAAATGCCTGGATTTAAGAACCCACCACTGGCGCTGGCTCCATCCCAATAAGAAATAACTCTATTGGCTTTGTACTCAGCACTCAAAGGCCTAGTAAATAAAAGCTGGCCATTGTTATCATAGACACTTAAACTTATATTTAAGGCAGTACCTAATTGATTTTGTTCGAAACTAAAATAAGTAAATTGTGTAAATGGATTGGGGAAATTACTTACTTTATTCAAAAGTAGATTGGAACTGTCAGGCACCATAAAATTAAGTGTGTCTTTATTTGAATTACCCAACAAGTCCCAAGCCTTAACCACTATTTGATGCGCCCCCACAGACAAATTAGGCAAGGCAAATTGAACGCTACCATTTTGATAAGTGTTGATGGCTGCTGTATAATAATTGTTCAATATAATCTCCCTTTTTGTATCTCCATCAATAAGTAAACTAAGGTCATGGCCTAAGGAGTTGCCAGAAGTTTGTATGCCCGCCTCATCTTTTAAACGCAGTAGCAAAGTTGAGTTGGCTGCGGCCCATCCACCATTGATAAAATTGGTGTCATTTAAAAACAGTTGCATCGCAGGTCCAATCGTATCAGAAAAATTTTGGGTAATCGCAGGCTTGGTAAATACTTGCGTGTAAATACCCATGGCATCTGAACTGTCATTGTAAGCGTTCAACTGCAATTTTAAACCGCCTTGGTTTAACGTAACTTCTTTTGGCAATATAAAATCAATATTGAATTTTCCAGCATTTACTGTCGCCTTGCCCTTGAATAAAATATTTTCTTGTACGCTTACATTTACCGGAATACTAGCTGAAATATTACCCAATGTTTTTTTAAGATTGGCCGCATCATAAAGGGTCATTTCCACCAAGCCTTTAAAATTATTTTTTGTTTGCCCATTGGATTGCACCAATCCGCTAATGGTATATTTACCTCCTGCTTGTAAACTATCCTTACCCATAAATGTTTTTCCATTGATGGCAGTCAATACTACTTGGTCATTGGGTTTGGCTAAATACATTGCGGGGTCACCTAATAAAGTAAACTTAAAAGTATTCACATGGTCTTCGCCTTGCGCCCATGCAGCCATCTTGGCTTTCTGCAATGCCGATCCAATGCTTAGAAAACGACCAGAGCTGTCCGGCACCAATAATTTTTGTATGAATTGATCATTGATTTGTTTGTTGCTATAGGCATCCACCAATCTGCTTGCAGCCACCAAGGCCACCACCCCTTTTGAATTTTTGAATAAAGCATCAAAACCAATCGGACTCAATTGAGGTTGATCGTAGGGCGCAAAATCGCAGGAGGCAGTAATCATTAAAGGCAATTTTCCTGCATTGTTCCATTGTTGAAGATCGGGTTGCGCAATCACCGCTTCTTCGGTGAGTCTTAAATAATTTCCATGCCCTGTATAATTTAAAATCAAAGTACCATTGTTGACGGCTTGATTGATATTGGCATTGACCAAGGGATAAGTATTGCCTGCAATGTTTTTGGTGACTGGATATAAATCTAAATATATTTTTTTCTGATTCCAGCTAGGTACTTTCTTTTGTAAATTAGTTGAAATGTCTTCGGCGTCTTGCAAATGCAAATTGTAATCACCATCATCTGCCACCCAAGTCAACTGATTTTTCCAAGCACCCCCCTGGTTGTTTTTTTGGTAATTGATGATTTTTTCAACCGCTGTATCTGCTTCTGCTAGGGTTCTTAGGGGGAGTCTGCCAATGGCCAAGGCTAATTGCCTAATGGCATTGGGTGCATTGATGTCATCACCTATATTTAATATATTGTAATAATCATCACTTGGATAGGAACTTAGAATACCGGTAGAGGCGGCGCTTTCAAAAACCGGAATTTGGCTGGCACTACTGTAGTTTTTATTGCTAAAATTAGCCATGCCCATCAACAATAAATATTTGGGTGCTGCTTGATTTTTTTTAGCAGCTTGACTAAATAAATATTGAATAAAATTTCTAATCCCTGTGGCACTTGCCTGTCCTCCAGAAAATTCATTAAAAATTTCATTCACATTGTATACTTGGCCTTTTAAACCATGCGTGGTTTCGTGAAAACTACTTAATTTTTTAGCTGCATTTAAAAAGTTAGTGGCGGCAATGATAATATAATCAGGCACAGTAGTTCCTACCAAATTTTGTTTTTCAATATTGGCTACAAAAACGGGTATTTCATAACCAGCTTGCTTGAGGGCGAAAAATTCACGAAGCGTATCTGCCGATTGAATAAAATTGCCTGTACTTGGACTTTGAAAATTAAGGGGCATTAACAAGGGAGATTCTGGACGAGTGACATCCCATACCAGGGTACTGCTATCTATATTTTGTAATTGATATTGGGTAGCTATTCCCGTTTTTGCCATGGAGAAATTTCTAAAACCAAATGCATTGGTACCCCAAAAACCAATTTTCCTTTTGGCATTGATTTCAATAAAATCTATCCAACCAGTTGCTGTGGAATTTTCACTTGAAAATGCAATCGTAAAATTTACAGGACTAGTCAAAGAGGTATTGGCATTCCATGTATAAGAAAAATTTTCGTTCAAGATATTGGCCGACTCCTGGTACAAAAATCCAGACACAGGATCTACAGCACTGGTCCTAGCCAAATTCGTATTGATGAATAAATTAAAATTGGCCTTGCTTTGATAGGCGGTGGCTGCATATTGGCTTACTATTTTTAATGGACTGCTCAACAACAAACCATCCATAGCAAAAGCATAATTTAATTGTGCTTGTTTTCCCGTTCCTTGGCCCATGGGCGTTCCCAATAATAATTTACCACTGTTCAAAAGCGAAATGCTGTCTTTTTCAATCAGCCATCTGTCATCAAAATTATCTGTGCTTTGTTGCGCGGTATTTATTTTAACTGCAGGTAAAATTCTCTTTCCATTACTACCCTGCGTGGTGATAAAATAAAAAACAGAATCATTGCTTGCATTTTTATAATGAAACGGCAATGTTTTTGTTTCCTCATATTTCCATTGAATGGGGCCTTCGCTGTAAAACAATAAATAATCTTTATCATCAAATTGGTTGTCGCCCCCATCATATACTTGAATGGAATTTTCTGCAAGCCCTGTCAAAGGATTGGCTAGCACTTTATCATTAAGATTGGACAAATTATAATTAAACAATTGAGCCTGGCCGGAGGGAAAAGGCAAACTAAATCCCATGGCCTTCAGTTGGCTGCCAGTGAGCTGATAAATTCCCTGTTTGGCCACCGCAATTTTGACCCATTTTCCATTAGAAAATGGGGAGTTTTGCCCATTTACACAAAAGGGTAAAAACACGATACTAAAAAAATAGAGGAGCAAGCGCCTTATCATACACTAAAATTAGGGTTTTACTAACATAAGAATATAATTACAAGTGAATAAATGATTAAAAAACAAGCTATAT
>Ga0114960_10002327_pt1 | contig 14900 bp, 21 predicted proteins | sample C_130625_MF_Meta_FD_92637 | JGI IMG/M metagenome (GOLD analysis project Ga0114960, IMG submission 92637) | Freshwater microbial communities from Lake Croche, Canada to study carbon cycling - C_130625_MF_MetaG | ecosystem: Environmental > Aquatic > Freshwater > Lake | place: Lake Croche, Canada... | reverse complement strand
TTGAGCACGTTGGTGCTGTACGACATGAGGTTGGATGGCTCCTCGTCATCTTCGTCCTCATACTCATCGTGCTCTTGCTCATACGAATAGTACTCACCACCGTCATGCTCGTAGCAGTCATCGCGTGGCCAATACTCATCGCGGTCGTTACAGTACACAGCGTCTTCTTGAAAGCACGAGTCGCACCATGTAGTGTCGCCGCGCCGACCTACGCCCTGCGTATTCTCGTCATACTCGAAGTGACCGCAGTCACACAGCGTGATGCCAAGCTCTAAGCCATGCTTGTCAAGCGACTCGTTGATCTCGGACAGCGTATCCGACCAGCTAAGCCAGCTTGTGCCGCAGTAGTCAATGATGTGCGAATGCAAGTCGGACACATCGCTGTCGCGTATGGCATCGCGCACCTTAGCACCGAGTTCTTGTAACGCATTGCGTTGCTTCTTGTAGTTGGCCACATACAGGGTGCGCCCGTGGTAGGTCAAGACCTGTTGAGGACTCCCAGAACCGAAGCGCCACGAGTTGTTGCTGTCGTACTCGAAGTGCTCAAGTATGTAGTCAATCGCACGCCTGCGCCCAGCGCTGTTGGCTGATGTGGCGTACACATACCGGAACGGATAGCACAAGCGATAGCCGATGTACTTACCATCGCCACGCCACAGCCAAGCACGCTGTGCGGCAGTTACCTCAGTCACGTGGACGTTGGTCGCATCGCAGAACTTACCCGTTGCAATGTACAGCGCTGCTTCCTCTGGGCTGTCGAAGATGTCAGCTATCGGGCGCTCGCAACGATCTGCGACCATGTCGTGCGTGTTGTTGTGTACAGGGACGGTGAACGGGTTGCCCCAGTTGCGGTCAAGCTGCACCCATGTGTAGCGATTGCCGATGCACCCCATGAACATACGGTGCGTGATCGTGGTGTAGGTGGGCAGCGCATCCTCGTCAACGTGGCTGAGTACGCTACGCAGAGAGTCAGGGATACGGGCTTGGCATTGAAAGGTTACAAAAAAGATTTTCATTTGAATACTCCAAAGATAAAAAAGCGTGACGCTGAGGGCGCCACGGAAAACGGTGCAGACTGCACCGGAAACACACTACTTGTTCTTACTCCTCCACTTCTTCAGTTTTACATCTTGCACACTCGCCTTCGTAGTTGGCGTCATACGTTTGCAGTTCAGCGTAGGTGCTGAACGAATACTCACTGCCGCACTCGCGGCAGTTGTAGAACCACGACACGGTGTTGTCAGGTGAGCAGGCCACCGACCCCGCCCAATCCTCGTCCCATATCCATACGTTGCCGCTTCTTTGATTGATGCTCGTATGTGTGTGCGTACCAATGGTTAGATCAGCGTCACGCACAGCAAGCACGCACTTCACAAAGCGATCAAGGTCAGCGCCTTGGAACGTCTCAAAAATATTACTCATTTCATTACTCCTTTACAAGATAGATTGATTCGATAGCCACGACTGCCCCAGTCGCTTTGAATATGTGCCTTGCATACTTGAGCGCATCGCAGTGGTACAAAAAAGTACGGTCGGCAACGGCGTAACGCCTGCCTCTTTCCCAATTTGTTTGTGTCATTTCAGTTCTCCTTGCAAACAAAAGGGGTGCGCTCAAGTGCGTCAATCAACTCATCCATGAAGCACTCGTCTGAACGAGATATGCTGTCCGTGAGTGTTTCCAAATGGCGTTCTTCGGGTGTGCCATCAAACCCATCTGGTTCATTAGAATCCCAACCCCACGCTGTGCCGCAGTACGCGGCATTGGGATGCCATTGGTATGTGATGTTGAAGCGTCCGACTGTTATCGTGGCAGTTGGGAACTTGATATTTCTTATTGCTTCTGCGTATTTCTTCATGTCATTTCTCCTTCACATTAAAACTAAACAAAGGGTCGGGCAGGTTGCCCTTCCATCCACGTGGGTACACGCTCACGTGCAAGTCACGCTCGCCGACAGTGCCGTCATCCCACAAATCAGCAGCGCCTGTGAAATTAATGTCGTATTCATCCCACAACACCCAGTCTTCACAACCTGCGATTTCATCTGTGGCTTGCAGTGCGAGGCGGTACCCCTTGGCAAAAGTTTTCAGTTCATCTAACGTCTTCATCGCTATCTCCATCGGCCAGTACAAGGAAGGTCAGCGTGGAGGCCAGCCACGCAAACCCTTGGTGGGATATCCCACCGAAACGATTAGGGGACAAATGTCCCCGAAAGAAATTGTTGATAGTAGACATGACACCCGTCATTTGTAAAACCCATGCCAAGTCGTGGGCATGGCCTCGCCTACCTCAAGCGCCTCGATCCATTCGAGCGCCTGCTTCATACGCTTGAGCAAAGCCGCACGCTCATCGCTGTAGTCAACGGCATTGGTGCGGAACTCATGGTCGTACTCTTTCTTGGTGCGCTCGATCAAGCGTGTCTTGAGTTTGTTGTGTAGCACCCTCGGTATCTTGCGGGTGAAGGGCACCTTGACCTTCTTGCGCTCACGTGGAATGGCCGCAAACGCATCGAGCACCGCCTCCTTGACATCCATCGGCACCCAGTCTGACCAATGCACGCCGTTGTTGGGGTAGCGTTTGTCCTTGGCTACATCGCTGGGCGTTTGCTCCCCAAGGTACTCGTGCTTGAGCATGCGCTGTCGCACCTTACCCAACACCATGAGGTATCCACGCAATGCGGCATCACGCTCGACCGACCCACGATAGCGGTTCATGCGCTCGACCAAGCGCACCTCGTAGTCAAGCGGCTCAACCAATTCACCCCAAAGTCTGCGAAATTGCGTGCGCCTTGCGGCGACTGAGCGAAGGCGCTTCTTCTCCTCTCGCACAGCCCTGATGATTTCACCCTTAGTTTCAGCGGGTACGTTTTGCTTTGCCAAGATGGTGAGCATGGCGTTTTGGCTGAGGGGTAGGAAGTTTTTGAATTCGAACGACATGATTTCTCCTGCGAAATTAAGTTTGAAATGCTAGTGTACCGTAATTTCGCAAAGTATCCATGAGCGTGGACATTTTTTTGTCGGGCTGTGGCCCGCATGGATACTGGGTTTGTTGAATGAAACAAGGGCAACAGTCCTCACTATCTATCCAAAACGCAACAGACACTAGCCAAACCTTAAAAACCTACCATAAAACCTGAGAAATTACATGCGCCAAAAAGAGGGCACATATATAAATACACTCCTATATATATACATATATTTAAATAGATAGATAGTAGGGCCTGTTGTGGTCGGACGCCTTTATCCATGAGGGTTGCGGCGTGTCCGATGTTGTGGATAGTTTGCGAAATCACGGCACTGCTGTTTTTGAAACGTAATTTCGCATGAGAAATGACTTTAAGGGACAAATGTCCCCGAATCATAGGTCGAAGCTGAGTTGGCGTGGTGAGTTCTCGGCCCAGTTGAAGAAGTCTTCTTCGTCTTCGAAGACCATGCCACGTTGTTCGAGTGCGCCTTTGCGGTAGACGTAGACGCAGTAGTTGTCGCCGCCTTGCGGGTAGTAGCGTTGCACCCAGTAGTGGTTGATGCCGATGGTGACTGTGCCTACTTGTTCGAGGCGGGGGCGGAATAGTTGACGCATGATGTTCTCCTTAGTTGCTGAGTAAACGAAAGCAAACGGCGTTGTATATTTCACGCCCGTTGGTGGTCAGGGTTTTTTGCGAGAGAGAGGGGCTTGGCTTGAAGTAGCGTTGCATTTTGCAAAGGCGCAGGTATTCCGGCGACCATTGCCCGCCGTGGCAATGGCTGAGTGCCAAGTAGTACGCTTCGCATATGTCGAATCGGTTGTATTGCATGATGATTTCCTAAGTTAGACACAAAAAAGAACAGCGGCGAAGCATGACGCTTGCACCGCTGTGGAGATTCAGGGACATTTGTCCCCGATTACTTGAACGACACCGAAGCACGAAGCTCAGCGACCATCGCATCGAACTGCGCCTTGGTCATGCCTGATGCGATCACCTCGGCGACCAACACCTTGACTTGCTTCGTGACCTTGGCGGGCAATGCGACTGGTTCGTGCTTGGCGCTCGACTCGACACCGATCACATCGTCAAGCAAGCGTTGCAAGGCTTTGCGTGCGGCTTCGTAACCTTCGCAGTCCTTGTTAAGCACCTTGGTGCCCTTAGCGGCTTTCTGGCCGTCAACGATCTTGACCTTGTAGAACTCCGCAACTGTGGGCAACATTGCGACCTTGGCCGCATCGCGAGACATACCCGCACAGTCCGTCTTGAGTGACGTAATCGCATCGCCGTAGCTGTGTGCGGCGTTGAGGGCTTTGAGGACATTTGATTTGATTGACATGGATAACTCCTAGGTTGATGTGGGGACATGTGTCCCCGAAACACGGCGGGGCGAATCCCCAACCGCTGAAGCTATTGTACCATGAGGGTACTGCGAAGGGCCTACTCTGCGGCGGCGTAGCGGCGTAAACGGAGAACTATAGACCCCACCTAGGGGGCATCACCCCTTTTTGGCGGTGCGGCGTAGCCATGTGATGAACACTATTCCGTAACCATCCAGCCCATTTCTGTAATACTAAATACCCACACCAAAAATTTTTATAAAAATTTCCAAGAAACCTTGTCTAATCCTAGACATGCATTAAAAATGAATCATAAAAAAACCCCCAGCTATTTCTAACCGGGGGTTGAAGTTGGTCACCCAACAGAGGAGAAGCAATGGAGCTCCCAACTGCAAGAAGGTTGCACCACTACCGGAAGTAAGTATATACTCCACGCATCGGGACCGCAACCCGCAGCCGTCAGGAATAAATGCTGGATCATTTGATAGATTTTGAGCCCCCTGTGCTGGAGCACAAGGCGAAGGCTGTTACACCTCTGGAGAAGGCCTCCCCGGAGGAGACGCTTAATGCTCAGATTTCAACCACTGCGTGGCTGGAAAAACTTGGCGTGGATGACGACGACAAGGCTTTGAAAGAGGCCAACGCCAAAGCGGCACAGACAGTTTTTACGGCGCTCGCTTCCAACGCGCCCCTCACTGAGACCAAGCACCAGCTCACCCAGATCAAAACTCCTGAAGCGGTGCGCCACCTTGTGGCCATGTTGTCCGCATACGACTGGGAGTTCGTGGAGCAGGCCAAGAACCTGCGCGGCATGGCCGTGGCCAAAATCTTGGAAGAGACAAACCACCCCGACGCCCGCATCCGGCTCAAGGCGTTAGACATGCTGGGGCGCATCACTGAGGTGGCACTGTTCACCGAGCGCATCGAGGTCAAGAAGACCGACCTATCTGACGCTGAGATCGACCGCAAGATCAAAGACAAGCTCAACAAGTTCATGAACGTCACAGACGTGATGGACGTTGAAGATATAGAAGTTAGTACTCACTCACCTGCACCAACTCCTGATGAATCTCAGCCATCTCAACCTGACGCTTAAAGAGGCTCAGGCTTTGCAGCTTGCACTGCCCAGCATGTCTGTGCAGGAGAAGATCGACCTCATGGGTATGCTGGAGGAGCGCGAGCGCCGCGCTTCCATGTACAGTGCGCGTACCAACATGATCGACTACGCCAAGCACGTGTACCCCGGGTTCAAGGTGGGGCCGCACCACAGGAAGCTGGCCAAGATTTTCCAAGACGTGATTGATGGCAAGAAAAAGCGCGTGATCATCAACATTGCGCCACGTATGGGTAAGTCTGAGTTCAGCTCGTATTTGTTCCCGTCGTACTTCCTAGGTAATTACCCTGAGAAAAAGATTATCATGGGCACGCACACTGCGGGCTTGTCGGAGGACTTTGGACGTCGGGTGCGAAACCTGATTGACACCGAGGACTACCATGAGATTTTTCCAACCACCCAAGTTTCCGCAGATCAAAGCGCTGCTGGAAAATGGAGTACCTCTGCTGGTGGCCAGTACTACGCTGCTGGTGTGGGGGGTGCTCTTGCGGGCCGTGGCGCAGACCTATTCGTAATTGATGACCCACACTCGGAGCAGGACGTAAAGATCAACAGCCGTCTAGCGTTTGACACGGCGTGGTCGTGGTTCCAGACGGGCCCGTTGCAGCGTCTGATGCCGGGCGGGGCGATCATCATCGTGATGACACGCTGGTCCAAGTTGGACTTGACCGGGCGCCTGATTGACTACCAGACCAAGAATACCGAGTCCATACCTTGGGAGATCGTTGAGCTCCCGGCCATCCTTCACGAGAACACCGAGAACGAGAAGTCGCTCTGGCCCGAGCAGTGGTCACTGACCGCGCTCAAGGCCACCAAGGCGTCGATTGATCCACGGTTCTGGAACGCGCAGTACATGCAGCAGCCCACCTCCGACACAGCTGCGATCATCTCAAGGAAGCACTGGCGCATCTGGCCGCACGAGGAGCCCCCTCCTTGTGAGTTCATCATCCAGTCGTGGGACACGGCGTTTGAGACCAAGACCACATCAGACTACAGCGCCTGCACCACGTGGGGCGTCTGGTACAACGAGGAGGAAGGCAGCTCGCCGCAGCTCATGCTGCTCGACGCATTTAAGGACCGCATGGCGTTCCCCGAATTGAAGACCGTGGCGCACAAGCACTGGCGTGAGTGGGACCCCGATGCGTTCATCATCGAGAAGAAGGCCGCAGGCGCACCGCTGATACAGGAGCTGCGCAACATGGGCATACCGGTGGACGAGTTCAGCCCGTCTCGGGGCAACGACAAAATGGTGCGGGTCAACGCCATCGCCGATTTGTTCGCCTCGGGTAAAGTGTGGGCTCCCGACACTAGGTGGGCACGTGAGGTCATCGAAGAAGTGGCTTCGTTCCCGGTAGGCGACCACGATGACTACGTGGACACGACATCACAGGCGTTGCTGCGCTTTCGACAAGGCGGCTTCATTTCTTTAGAATCCGACGAGCGCGATGAACCCAAGATGTTCCGCCGCCGCACCCACGCATACTATTAAGGACTCTTATGGCTACCAACATCGACAAAGCGCTGTACCAGCAACCCCAAGGCATCGACGCCCTTGCACAAGACGAGGAGCCGATTGAGATCGAGATCGTAGACCCAGAGGAGGTCAACATCCACGCGGGAGACTTGGACCTGTCCATCAAGCCCGGGGAAGACGACGAAGAAGGTTTCAGCGACAACTTGGCCGAGTACATGGACGACGCCGCGATGCAGACGCTGGGCAGCGACTTGGCGGGCGATGTGGAGCAGGACCGCGCCTCGCGCAAAGACTGGGAGAAGGCCTACACCGAGGGCTTGAAGCTCTTGGGCCTCCAGTATGAGGAGCGCACCGAACCTTGGAACGGCGCGTCTGGCGTGTTCCACCCCATGATCACCGAAGCGGTTGTGCGGTTCCAGTCGGAGTCCATCACCGAGATGTTCCCGGCCCAAGGGCCAGTGCGCACCAAGATCATTGGTAAAGAAACGCCTGAGAAGAAAGACGCCGCAGTGCGCGTCGAAGAGGACATGAACTATGAGCTGACCGAAGTCATGCGCGAGTTCCGCCCTGAGCAGGAACGTCTGTTGTGGTCGCTCCCGGCCACGGGCTCCGCGTTCAAGAAGGTCTACGATGATCCCAACTTGGGACGTCAGGTGTCGATGTTTGTGCCCGCTGAAGACATCATCTTGCCCTACGGCACGACCGACATGGACACGTGCTACCGCCTCACCCACGTGATGCGCAAAACCAAGAACGAGATTTTGAAACTCCAGAACGCGGGGTTTTACTTGGACGTGGAGCTGCCCGACCCAGTCAATGAGACCACAGACATCCAGAAGGCCAAGGACAAAGAGACCGGGTTCAGTGACATCAACGACGACCGCTTCACGCTGTACGAGATTCACGTGGACTTGGACTTGGAGGGCTACGAAGATGTCACCAAGGACGACGAAGGCGATGAAGTTGAGACCGGCATTGCCTTGCCATACGTAGTTACCCTAATAAAGGGTTCGAACACCATCTTGGCGATCCGCCGCAACTGGAAAGAAGACGATGACCTCAGACTCAAACGCCAGCATTTCGTCCACTACCAATACATCCCCGGATTTGGAGCCTACGGCTTTGGACTCTTCCACCTCATCGGAGGCTTTGCCAAATCTGCCACCTCCATCATGCGCCAGCTGGTGGATGCGGGTACTCTGTCGAACCTTCCCGGCGGCTTAAAGTCCCGTGGGATGCGCATCAAGGGCGATGACACGCCGATCGCGCCCGGTGAGTGGAGAGATGTGGACGTTGGCTCGGGTTCAATGCGCGATAGCATCCTGCCCCTGCCCTACAAAGAGCCCAGCGCCGTCTTGGCCGGGCTGTTAGACAAGATTGTTGACGAAGGCCGCCGCTTTGCGGCCACTGCGGACATGAACGTCAGCGATATGTCGGCCCAAGCCCCTGTGGGAACGACTCTGGCCCTCTTGGAGCGCCAGTTAAAGGTCATGACGGCGGTGCAGGCTCGCATGCACTACACGTTTAAGCAAGAATTGCGCCTCTTGGCAGCGATTATTCGTGACGACACGGCCCCTGACTACTCCTACGACCCAGAAAAAGGTGGGCGCAAGGCCAAACGCAGCGATTATTCGCATGTTGACATCATCCCGGTGAGCGATCCCAACGCGGCCACCATGTCCCAGCGGGTTGTGCAGTACCAAGCCGTTATCCAGATGGCTCAGATGGCCCCGGACATCTACGATTTGCCCCAGTTGCACCGCCGTATGCTGGAGGTTTTGGGCATCAAGAACCCTGACAAGCTCATCCCGCTGGAAGAAGACATGAAACCAGAGGACCCAGTGAGCGAAAACCAGTCGCTCCTAAAGGGTGACCCAGTGAAAGCGTTCTTGTTCCAAGACCACGAGTCCCACATCAAGGTGCACATGGCCATGATCCAAGACCCGACCATTGCGCAGCTCATCGGTCAAAGCCCCAAGGCTCCAATGATTCAAGCCGCGCTCATGGCGCACGTGGCCGACCACGTTGGGTACTCATACCGTCACAAAATTGAGCAGCAACTGGGCATGCCCTTGCCGCCCGAAGACGAGAAGCTGCCGCCCCAGATCGAGATTGCGCTCTCAGGCATGATGGCTCAGGCCGCACAGCAAGTGCTCCAGCAGTCCCAAGCGCAGGCCGCACAACAGCAGGCGCAGCAAGCGCAGCAAGACCCTGTGGTGCAGATGCAGCAGCAAGAGTTGCAGATCAAGGGCCGCGAGGTTGCCGTCAAAGAAGCCCACCTCAAGCTCGAAGAGATGAAGATCACGGGCGACCAGCAGCTCGCAGGCATGAAGATCGGCGCACAGATCAAGGACAGCCAAGCCAAACTGGCAGCTCAAGATCAGCGCGAAGGTCTCAAGATTGGCGTCGATGTCGCCAAGTCCAAACAACAAATGGCAGGTAACGACCCTCGGGTTGAGGCACTCCGCGCACAACACTCTCTGGCAGCGGACCAGCAACGCACTCAACAAGAAATGGTCGCGGCCCAAGCCCAACAGCAGATGGCAGCACGCCAGCATGCCCAAGATTTGATGCACAAAGACGAGGTGCACAAACAGAACCTGAAGCACCAACGTGCTCAGGCCAAGGCTCAGCTTGAGTCCAAACCACCGGAGAAACCCGCTAAATGATCCAAGACTTCGCACGCGTATTGCGCGAACAAATACGCACCGATATGAACAACTACACGGACGACCTCGCCAACGGGGTCTGCCAGACTTTTGATCAGTATCAAAAACTTTGCGGCGTGATTCAGGGTCTCGCGATCGCAGAGCGTTATCTACTCGACCTTGCAGAGAAAGTTGAAAAATCCAATGAGTGAAATCCTCTTGCCACCGGGCATCACGTTGCCCCAACACATCCAACCCGTTGACGCCCCCGAAGACGATGCGGATGCTGAAACCAAAGCTGCGGCTCTCCCGACACCAACAGGTTGGAAGTTGCTCTGCTTGGTTCCTGAAGTAGACGAAAAGATTGTGGGCACGTCCCTCGATTTGGTTCGTGATGCTGCTTCGATGCGAGGTGAAGAACACGGCACCACCGTGTTGTTTGTGCTTCGTGCAGGGCCAGACGTTTACAAAGACACCTCCAAGTTCCCCAGTGGCGCTTGGTGTAAAGAAGGTGACTTCGTGCTCGTGCGTACGTATACCGGTACGCGTTTCAAAATTTTCGGTAAAGAGTTCCGCATGATCAATGACGATCAAGTGGAAGCTGTTGTGCAAGACCCTCGCGGTATCACCCGCGTATAAGGAGAGAAGATGTCGGAATTTAAATTTCCTGACGAGATCGAAGCCGAGAACGCTACGTCTGTTGTTGTAAAAACACAACAAGACGATGATGTTGAAATCGAAATCGTTGATGACACGCCTGAAAAGGACCGTGGCCGTCGCCCCTTAGAGCGTGAGGTTGAAGACCCCACAGACGACGAAATTGAGTCATACACCCAAGGTGCACAAAAACGCATCAAGGAGCTGACCCACGCACGTCACGACGAGCGCCGGGCCAAAGAGGCTACTCTCCGTGAAAAGCAAGAGCTTGAGCGTTTTACACAACAGCTGGTTGATGAAAATAAAAAGCTCCGCCAAAACGTCAATACAGGCACTGAGCAATTCACCTTGATGGCCAAGACGGCTGCTGAGGCTGAGTTGGACAAAGCCCGCCGCGATTACAAGGCCGCACAGGAGTCGTTTGACTCTGACGCCATCCTTGCAGCCCAAGAAGCCTTGCTTGACGCCAAAATGAAGATGGAAGCTGCGAAAAATTTTCGCCCTGCCCCTTTACAAGTGCAAGAAGATGAGGTACAAACGGGTTATCGCGAACCTCAACGCGTGCAACCGGACGAAAAAACCTTGCGCTGGCAAGCCAAAAACCAGTGGTTCGGAGCAAGCGGGTTTGAAGAAGTTACCAGCTACGCACTAGGGCTGCATCAAAAACTAGTGAACTCAGGGACTGATCCAAGGTCTGATGAGTATTTCGAGCAAATTAATGCTCGCGTGAAGTCGAAGTTCCCCGAAGTTTTCGGTGGTACAGAAGACAAGCCTTCGCACGGTGAGTCTCCAAGAAAACCTGCTTCCGTCGTAGCCCCTGCCACAAGATCGTCGGGGGCTAAAAAAGTCCAACTGACGACAACCCAGCTCGCGCTGGCTAAGAAATTTGGATTGACCGCGCAGCAATATGCGCTGCAAGTAGCAAAATTGGAGAATCAAAATGGCTGAAAACCGTACACCTCGTGACCTCGTGTCACGCGAAAAATCTGCTCGTGCTGTATACGTACCGTCGAGCTCTTTGCCCGATCCAACACCTGAACCCGGATACACGTTTCGCTGGATAGCGACTCATATCTTGGGGCAGGCTGAACCAACCAACGTGTCTCGCAAGATGCGCGACGGCTGGGTACCGGTGAAAGCTAAAGATCATCCGGAATTGATGTTGATGGGACACGACTTAGAAGGCAACGTGGAAATTGGTGGCCTCATGCTTTGCAAGATGGCAACTGAACGACTCGAAGCTATGGCTGAGTACTACAACCGTCAGAATCAAAACCAGATGGATTCAGTGGACAACCACTTCATGCGAAACAACGACCCTCGTATGCCTTTGTTTGCGGACCGCAAGTCCACAACCAGTCGCGGCGGCGGTTTCGGTTCTGGTTCTAAGTAACTTTTCAAAGGAGTCTTAAATGGCTTATCCCACGGTCTCGGCCCCCTACGGCCTAAAACCGATCAATCTGATCGGAGGTCAGGTATTCGCGGGTTCCACTCGCAATATTCCTATCATTTACGGTGAATCAACTAGCATCTACTACGGAGACTTTGTTAAGGTCTTGCGCGGTACTGTTCAACGTCAAGCTGTAACAACTGCTGGCGGTGCTGCTGGTATGGTCGGGATTTTCCTCGGCTGTTCCTACACGGACCCCACTACCAAGCAAAAACGCTTTAGTCAATACTGGCCCGGCGGTACGTTGGCTGGTGATGCACAAGCTATTGTTTGTGATGATCCTGATACTGTTTTCAAGGCAGTTATCGTGGCTTCTTCTGGCTCTACCACTGTGACCTCCGCTGCTATGGCAATGATTGGTCAAAACTTGCAAGGTTCAAACTTGGCAGGTAACGTCAACACTGGCAACTCTTCCAACGGTCTGATTATTCCAGCCGCTACCACCTCTAGCGCCTATGTCGCTCGCGTGATGGGTATCGTGCCGGATACCGCAGCTTCTTTGGGAACCGCCAGTTACACCAGCATTTCTACTGCTACCGTCACTTGCTCTGCTTTGCCATTTGCTCTCCCCGTGGGAACTGATGTTGCATCCATTGCAGCTAACGGCCAGATGATTGCTTCTGGTTCTTATGTGGCTACCGCTGCGTCTGCTGGTGCAACATCATTCGATTTGAACGCTGCTCCCGCTACGGCATTCGTGGCTAGTTCAACCCTTGTGTTTACTCAGTATCCTGAAGTTTTGGTCAAACTCAACTTCGGCATCCACGAGTACTACACAGCTACTGCCGTTTAAGGAGTAATTTACTATGGCTATTTCACGCGCACAACTGCTTAAAGAATTGCTGCCCGGCCTGAACGCTTTGTTCGGCATGGAGTATTCACGCTACGGCGAAGAGCACAAGGAAATCTACGAGATCGAGAAATCGGAGCGTAGCTTTGAAGAAGAAACCAAACTGGCTGGCTTCAGTGCTGCGCCTGTCAAGAACGAAGGTTCCGCCATTGCTTATGACAATGCGCAAGAAGCGTTCACGGCACGCTACAACCACGAAACCATCGCTTTGGGCTTCTCCATCACCGAAGAAGCTGTGGAAGATAACTTGTATGACAGCCTGTCTGCTCGTTACACCAAGGCTTTGGCTCGCGCCATGTCCTACACCAAGCAAGTCAAGGGTGCTTCCGTTTTGAACAACGGCTTCAGCACTGCCTACACTGGTGGCGATGGCGTTGCTCTGTTTAGCACTTCGCATCCTTTGGTTAACGGCGGTACCAACAGCAACACCCCATCAACTCAAGCTGATTTGAACGAGACTTCTTTGGAAGCCGCCGTTATCCAGATTGCTGCTTGGACTGATGAACGCGGTCTGTTGATTGCTGCTAAGCCACGCAAGTTGATCATTCCTCCAGCATTGCAATTCGTTGCAACTCGCTTGTTGGAAACTAACCTCCGCGTCGGTACCAACAACAACGACATCAACGCGTTGAAGAACAACGGTTCGATCCCTGAAGGCTATGCCATCAACCACTTCTTGACCGACAACAATGCTTGGTTCTTGACGACTGATGTGCCTAACGGCTTGAAGATGTTTGAGCGTTCACCTTTGACGAATTCCATGGATGGAGACTTCGACACTGGAAACGTCCGTTACAAAGCCCGCGAGCGTTATTCGTTTGGCTGGTCTGATCCTCTGGGCGTCTTTGGCTCTAGCGGTTCGTTCTAAGAGAAAGGGGGTCACGAGCCCCCTTTTTTATTGACACCGTAGGAATATGGTGTATATTTAATCTATCTGGGTGATCTGCCTTACCGCCACTGCCCCAGCAGACGATGCAACGATTGGTAAGGTTCTTTTGCATAAGGAGTCCACATGGGACGCAGTACTTTTGAAGGGCCAGTAATCGCTGGCGACAACCGTTTTGGACCCCAGCGTAACGTCGGTTACGTTGCGTTAGTTCAAGATACTTACATTGACCTTTCTGTTACCACTCCCGGTACGAATGGCTACGCTGGAACTTCGGGGCAGTATGCTTTTGGCAACGGCATTCCCAATGTACAGGGTCAACTTTTTACCCCATCCACTGCATATCCTGCTACCACTACAACCCCTCCAACGGATGTAAGTACACAGGTATATCGCGGCGTTATTATGTATTTGCCTACCGGCTGCACAATTCAAGACATCATCATTGATTATTTGAGCGCGATCACTGGTGAAGGCAGCGCTACATTGTCTGATGTGAGCATTTACGTATCTAACGCAACTACTGCTGCCGCTGGAACTCCTACTTATGCTTCTACGCAATTGGGAACCACAACTGTGGGTACTGCTGGTCGTAAGACAACTTCTTATACCGCAACCAACTTGATTAACATGTTGGCTACCACTACGGACATTGTTCAAGCAAACGGCCAACCAAATCTGTCACAAGTAGTGTTTACGTTGTCGATCACAGGTACTTCTGTAGCGGCACCTACTGGCGGCAAATTTAACTTTTCTGTGCGTTACACACAACCCGATAACAACATCGGCACCACTACCGCATACCCATACGGTAACCTTGACTGATAGGAGCGCATCATGCGTCCAGCAGTTACCTCAATTACGGGGATTGGTACTTCCCCCGTCTATGCTGTGGACAACTACATCTCGCCCAGTAACATGGGTTTGGCTGTAGTTGTCTCGGGGACAATCACGTACAAAGTGCAATACACGTTTGACGATATTTTTGCAAACGGCTACAGCCCAACGGCTGGAACAAGTACGTGGTTTGACCACCCAACTTTAACGGGGTCCTCTTCGGGGAACTCCAACATTGCTTACCCAGTAACCGGCATTCGTTTAAGTACAAGCGCTGGCACCGGGTCTGCAACATTGACAATCGTCCAAGCCGGTGGCGGAGGTAACGCATGAGTATCGCTACAAGCATTACAGGCGGCGGCGCTTCAAATCAACTTATGGATTTGTTGGCCGTTGTGGCAAACCCAGACGTGTACAAGGCAAAACTTGACGCGCTGGACGCAGCCACGGCGGAGAACAAGAAGTACGTTGAAGCCCTTGCACCTGCCAGTGAGATTATGGCTATGCGCGAGCAGATCAAGGCCAAGAACGCCGAAGCTGACGCTGAGTTAGCAAGTGCCAAAGAACGTGCTGCTGCTGCGGTTAAAGAAGCCAAAGAGAAGGCTGCGTCATTGATTACGACTGCTCAGGCTAAAGCCGATGCTCTGGTGGCCGCTGCCACGGAAAACAAGGCTGCTACGGATG
>Ga0114960_10002323_pt1 | contig 14907 bp, 12 predicted proteins | sample C_130625_MF_Meta_FD_92637 | JGI IMG/M metagenome (GOLD analysis project Ga0114960, IMG submission 92637) | Freshwater microbial communities from Lake Croche, Canada to study carbon cycling - C_130625_MF_MetaG | ecosystem: Environmental > Aquatic > Freshwater > Lake | place: Lake Croche, Canada... | reverse complement strand
TAAATCACCGTCACGAACCGAGTACGGCAGATTGCCGACGTATAGTTTTTTGCCCATTGAAAGGGACTCCTCTAAACACAAAAACAAAAGCGATGGAGCCCCAAAAACGCATCAACAAACCTATAAACCTCGGAAGGAAGCGAAACTGACACCTGTACACCGCGAACAAAGCACACGCCTTATGACGTAAGCTAGCCTATTATGGGCCACAAAACAAAGGCTTTGGCAAGTAAATTCTCTGAAAGGCCTTTAAATACTTGGGATTAGACGTGTTTTCCATGAATTACCAGCTTGCTTCGCGGTCTGGCGTGGCGCTAATTTTGTGAACTGTCAGGTCTGCGCCCTCGTATTCTTCTTCGGGGGTCATTTTCAGTCCCATGGTTATTTTCAACAGGCCGTAGACCAAAATCCCGCCCACCAAAGCCCATGCCACACCCATTGCCGTGCCAATCAGCTGCGCCTGAAAGCTCACGCCGCCCAAACCGCCAAAGGACTGCAAGCCAAAAATGCCGGCAGCAATGCCGCCCCAAGTTCCGCAAATACCATGCAGAGGCCAAACACCCAGCACGTCGTCTATCTTCCATTTGTTTTGAGTCAGCGTGAACATCAGCACAAAGAGCGCGCCAGCCACTGCGCCCACAGCCAAGGCGCCAATGGGATGCATCAGGTCAGAGCCTGCGCACACGGCAACCAGCCCGGCCAAGGGCCCGTTGTGCACAAAGCCTGGGTCGTTCTTGCCCAAGAGCAAGGCTGTCAAAGTGCCACCGGCCATCGCCATCAATGAATTCACGGCAACCAAACCTGAGATCTTGTCGAGCGTTTGAGCGCTCATCACGTTAAAACCAAACCAGCCCACAATCAAGATCCAAGCGCCTAAGGCCAAAAAGGGAATGTTGGAAGGTGGATGCGCAGAAACAGCACCATCTTTTCGATATCGGTTGTAGCGTGCGCCTAATAAGATAACTGCCGGCAGTGCAATCCAACCCCCCATGGCATGAACCACCACGGAACCCGCGAAATCATGAAACTCTTCGCCAGTGGTGGCCTTGATCCAGGCCTGCACCCCGAAGTGCTGGTTCCAAGCGATGCCCTCAAAAAAGGGGTACACGAAACCCACGATACAAGCCGTGGCAATGAGTTGAGGCCAAAACTTGGCGCGCTCGGCAATGCCGCCAGAAACGATGGCGGGGATGGCTGCCGCAAAGGTCAACAGGAAAAAGAATTTCACCAAGTCATAGCCATTCTTTGCGGCCAATTGTTCAGCGCCCACAAAGAAACCCGTGCCATAAGCGACGCTGTAGCCCACTACAAAATAAACCACCGTCGACACAGAGAAATCGACCAAAATTTTGACCAAGGCATTGACTTGGTTTTTCTTGCGAACGGTGCCCAACTCCAAAAAAGCAAAACCTGCGTGCATGGCCAAAACCATGATGCCACCCAACAAAATAAAGAGCGCATCCGCGCCCTGTTTTAGTGCTTCCATTTTGATCTCTACTTGTATTTGAATTAATTTGGTGCAAAAAATCCACGATTGGGCATTTCGCACCAAAATCAAGCAAAAAACGCGCCAAATAAGGTCTTGCGCGGTCTATATGATCGGATCATGGAAGCTTTTCTCGTCTCTACTGGTATCGTTGCCCTGGCTGAGATGGGCGACAAAACACAACTTTTAGCCCTTGTTCTGGCAGCTCGATTTCGCAAGCCTTGGCCCATTGTCTGCGGCATTTTGGTCGCCACCATGATCAACCACGGTTTGGCGGGCGCCTTGGGCAGTTGGGTGACGACTCAGCTGGGCCCAGATGCTTTGCGCTGGGTTTTGGGCGGCTCCTTTTTGGCCATGGCGGTTTGGATTTTGGTGCCTGACAAACTGGCCGAAGGTGAGGAAGAGGCCCATCCGCGTTTTGGCATTTTTGCAACTACCGTCGTCGCCTTCTTCATTGCCGAGATGGGTGACAAAACACAAGTTGCCACCGTGATGTTGGCCGCCCAATTCAACAGCTGGTTTTGGGTAGTGGCCGGCACCACCTTTGGCATGATGCTGGCCAACGCGCCCGTCGTTTGGTTGGGAGACGCGATCACGCGCAGAGTTTCCCTGAAGTGGGTGCATCGAATTTCAGCGGTGGTATTTGCCGTTCTCGGTGGCTTGGCATTGTTGGGTGGCCCCACAGGCTACGCTTTAATGCACCGATAATTGAGCAAACCGCTTTTTTGGTTGCTCCCTTCATGCCCTTGATCGCCACGCCTCAGTCGATGTTTTTTGAAGCGCCGCTTGCTTTGCAAAGTGGCGCCTCCATTCGCGCCTACCACTTGGCTTACGAGACCTATGGCACGCTCAACGCCGACAAATCGAATGCGGTTCTCATTTGTCATGCCTTGAATGCGTCGCACCATGTCGCTGGCGTCTACGAAGGTCAAGACAAGAGTGAGGGCTGGTGGGACAACATGATTGGTCCTGAAAAACCCGTCGATACAAAACGTTTTTTTGTCATTGGTGTGAACAACCTGGGCTCCTGCTTTGGCTCTACCGGCCCCATGCACGCACACCCTGATACAGCTGAAATTTATGGTGCCGATTTTCCCGTTGTCACCGTAGAAGATTGGGTGGACGCGCAAGCCAGACTGCTTGATGCGTTAGGAATTCGAACTTTGGCTGCGGTCATGGGCGGCAGTTTGGGCGGCATGCAAGCCTTGTCTTGGGCCCTGCGCTATCCCGAGCGCGTGGCCCATGCGGTGGTGGTCGCAAGTGCGCCCAACCTCACAGCCGAGAACATCGCATTCAACGAAGTTGCAAGACGCGCCATCGTCACCGACCCTGACTTTCATGGCGGTCATTTTTACAAGCACGACGTGGTGCCCGCGAGAGGTCTGCGAATTGCAAGAATGATTGGTCACATCACGTACTTAAGCGACGATGTGATGAATGAAAAGTTTGGCCGCGAGCTTCGCGAAGCCGTGACCAGCAATGCCACAGGCTATCGCTATTCCACACAAGAGGTCGAATTTCAAATTGAAAGCTATTTGAGATACCAGGGCGACAAGTTCAGTGAGTACTTTGATGCCAACACCTACCTGTTGATCACCCGCGCCCTGGATTATTTCGATCCAGCCCGCACCTATGGCGGCGACCTGACAACGGCGTTGGCAAAAGCCACCTGCAAATTTTTGTTGGTCAGTTTCACCACCGACTGGCGCTTCTCACCTAAACGAAGCCGCGAAATGGTTCGCGCCTTGCTCGACAACAAACGCGATGTGAGCTACGCTGAAATTGATGCGCCACATGGCCACGACGCCTTCTTGTTAAATGACGAGCGCTACTTGAATGTGGTGCAGTCTTACTTTGACAACATGGCACAGGCCAACCCAGCAGAGAGTGCCCCATGAGCGAGCACGTCAACCTGCAAGCCATTGCGCGCTTGGTGCCTGAAGGCTCGCGGGTCTTAGACTTAGGCTGCGGTGATGGCGCTTTGCTTGATTACTTGCAAAAACATCGCGGCTGCTCGGGTTACGGCGTTGAAATCGACGACCTCAATATTCAGGCTTGTGTCAAACGCGGCGTCAACGTCATTCAATTGAATTTGGACGAAGGCCTCAACATGTTTGCAGACCAATCCTTTGATGTGGTTTTGCAAATTGACACGCTACAGCATTTGCGAAATGCCGAAGTGATGTTGCGCGAAACGGTACGCGTAGGGCGCACAGGCATCTTGGCGTTTCCAAATTTTGCACATTGGCCGAATCGCTTAAGCATCTTGACGGGCCGCATGCCTGTGACCAAACGACTGCCTTTCCAGTGGTACGACACGCCCAACATTCGCGTTGGCACTTATGCCGATTTCGCCCAATTGGCATTGCAAAACCAATTGAAAATCATCGACAGTTTTGGCTTGCAAGAAGGCCAAGAAGTCAGGTCCTGGCCTAACTTGATGGCAGGCACCGCTGTCTTCAAATTGCAGCGCTAACTCGCTTATCTCGCTTATCTCGCTTACTTCAGAAAGAACACCATGCCGATTCCAAATACCATGCACTTTGTTGACCATGGCACAGGCGGAGGGCCTGAGGTCTTAACGCCCAGCACCTGCGCAACACCCGCGCCTAAAGCAGGCGAAGTCTTGGTCAGAGTGGCCTATGCAGGCGTCAATCGCCCCGACTGTTTGCAACGCAGTGGCCGTTATCCACCGCCGCCCGGCGCTTCCACCATTGTGGGCTTAGAAGTTTCGGGTGAGGTGGTGGCTCTTGGAGAGGGCGTTACCAAGTGGCGTTTGGGCGACAAGCTTTGCGGACTCACCAACGGCGGTGCCTATGCGGAATTTGTCACGGTGCCCGAAGGACAAGCGCTGCCTATTCCAAAAGGTTTCTCCATGCTTCAGGCTGCAGCGCTGCCTGAAAACTTTTTCACCGTTTGGACCAATGTTTTTCAGCGCGGCAAGTTGAAGCCGGGTGAAAGCATTTTGGTTCACGGCGGGTCTTCTGGCATTGGTTTAACTGCCATTCAACTGGCCCATGCTTTTGGCGCCACCGTGTTTTGCACCGTTGGCAATTCCGACAAGGTGGCCGCCTGTTTGAAAGTGGGCGCGCATACCGCCATCGATTACAAGACTCAAGACTTTGTCGAAGAGGTCCTCAAACTCACCGATCAAAAAGGCGTGAATGCCATTTTGGACATGGTGGGTGGTAGCTACATGCAGCGCAATTTGCGCGCGTTGGCCATTGAAGGCCGCTTGCTGCAAATTGCTTTTTTACAGCCCTCCAAGGTCGAGGTCGACTGGGTCTCGCTCATGGCCAAGCGCCTCATGTTCACAGGTTCCACTTTGCGTCCCCGCAGTGTGCAAGACAAAGCACAAATTGCCAATGAGTTGCATGCGCAAGTTTGGCCCTTGCTCGAAGCTGGCAGCGTCGCGCCGGTCATTCACCAAGTCTTCGAATTGAAAGATACGGCAAAGGCCCATGCACTGATGGAGTCCTCGCAGCACATCGGCAAAATCATGCTCACGGTTGCTGGAGAATAATTTCATGAGCGCCCATTTGTCCGTCGGTGTCATTGGCTTAGGCGCCATGGGCAAGGGCATGGCGCAGTCATTGCGTCGCGCTGGCCATGTTGTGAATGTGTTTGATGTTCGCGCAGAAGTGGCGCAAAAATTTGCCACAGAGGGCGGGATCGCATGCGCTTCTTTAGAAGCCATCGCTGAAGCTTCTGATATTTTGGTGTCCGTGGTGGTCAATGCCGCACAAACAGAATCTGTGTTGTTCGGCGATGGCACGCCAACATCTGGCTGTGCCAACCACCTCAAAGCTGGCAGCGTGTTTGTCATGTGCTCTACCGTCGAGCCTGCTTTCTCCGTGGGTCTTGAGAAAAGGTTGAACGACAAAGGCCTGCTGTACATCGATGCCCCAATTTCTGGTGGTGCCGCCAAAGCAGCCTCAGGCCAAATGACCATGATGACAGCCGGCACACCTGCGGCCTACGCCAAAGCAGAGTCCTTCCTCAACGCCATGGCCGCCAAGGTTTACAAATTAGGCGACAGTGCGGGTGCTGGCAGCAAAGTCAAAATCATCAATCAATTGCTGGCAGGCGTTCACATTGCAGCGGCCGCAGAAGCCATGGCCTTGGGCTTGCGCGAAGGCGTTGACCCCGAAGCGCTTTACGAAGTCATCACACACAGCGCGGGCAACAGCTGGATGTTTGAAAATCGCATGGCGCATGTGCTGGATGCCGACTACACACCTTTGTCTGCTGTCGATATCTTTGTCAAAGACTTAGGTCTGGTGTTGGACATGGCACGCGCTAGCAAGTTTCCACTGCCACTTTCTAGCACCGCGCATCAAATGTTCATGCAAGCCAGCACGGCTGGCTTTGCCAAAGAAGATGACAGCGCTGTGATCAAAATTTTCCCTGGCATTGAATTGCCCAAAGCCAAATAAAAAGCTCGCGAACTTCCAGAATTTGCAGCTTGAATTGAGCCAAACAATCAAAAGCGAGACAACATGAAATTGGGTTGCATTGCAGACGACTTTACGGGGGCAACAGATCTGGCCAACAATCTGGTTCGCTCAGGAATGCGCGTGATGCAAACTTTTGGTGTGCCTCAAGCAGCACTTTCATCAGATGTCGATGCGGTGGTGGTGGCTTTGAAATCTCGCACCGTACCCGACAAGGAAGCCATTGCACAATCTCTCAAAGCCCTTCAATGGCTTCAAGCGCAAGGTGCAGAACAAATTTATTTCAAGTACTGCTCTACGTTCGACAGCACACCCGCTGGCAACATCGGACCCGTGACGGAAGCCTTGATGGATGCGCTTGATTGCAAATTCACCATTGCCACACCGGCCTTCCCAGACAACGGCAGAACGGTGTTCAAAGGCTATTTGTTTGCAGGGGCCGTGCTCTTGAATGAAAGCGGCATGCAAAACCATCCGCTCACCCCCATGACAGACGCCAACTTGGTCCGCGTCCTGCAAGCTCAAAGCAAAGGCAAAGTGGGCTTGATCGATCACACTGTCATGGCCAAAGGCAGTGCCGCCATCAGCGAGCAAATCAAACAGCTTCAAGCCGATGGCGTCCGTATTGCCATTGTCGATGCCACCAGCAATGAAGATTTGAAAACCCTCGGTCCAGCCTTGAAAAATATGCCCCTGGTCACTGCAGGCTCTGGCGTGGCGATTGGCTTGCCTGCCAATTGGAATTTACATGCATCGGCCAGTACAGCGATGCTGCCCAAGGCATCAGGCTATCAGGCCATTGTTTCAGGCAGCTGTTCCATTGCGACGCAAGGCCAAGTGGCGCACTACCAAAGTTTAGGACTTCCCAGTTGGCAGTTCAACCCCTTAAGCTGGTCAACCCAAGATATGCCTGTACAAATCAAAACCCAAGTGGCGCAAGCTCTGGCTTGGGCTCAGCCCCTGCTTGCCAAGGGGCCTGTTCTCATTTATGCCACCACTGATGCCGCCACACTGCAGCAAGTACAGGCCAAGTTTGGGCGCGAGCAAGCAGGCGAATGGATGGAGTCCGCACTGGCACAAGTTAGCGAGGGTCTGTTGCAATTGGGTGTGAAACAATGGGTGATTGCTGGCGGCGAAACTTCGGGCGCATGCGTTCAAGCTATGAATATTTCACAAATGCAAATTGGACCGCAAATTGATCCGGGTGTTCCGTGGTGTTATGCACCTCAGCATGCGGCTGGGCACCTCACCTTAAAGTCTGGCAATTTTGGGACGCCTGATTTCTTTACCAAAGCCTTAAAGCTTTTGTCAGAGACCTGCACATGAACCATCGACAAAGTCACACCATGCATCTGCCCGAAGCCCAAGCCCGCGAAGAAATTTGCCGTGTCGGCCAAAGCTTATTTGATCGTGGCTATGTACATGCCACAGCGGGCAATATCAGCGTGCGACTGGAACATGGCTTCTTGATCACACCCACAGATGCCTGTCTGGGCTTTTTAGACCCAGCAGATCTGGCCTTGCTAGATGGGCAAGGTCAGCAGTTGAGTGGCCAACGCGCCAGCAAAACGATGGCGCTGCATCGCAAAATTTATGAAGCCAGCGACCATGCGCTTGGCAGCTGGCCCGCTCAATGCGTGATTCACACACACAGCACCCATTGTGTGTCTTTGAGTTTGAACTCAAAGGGCCCCGAGCTTGTGCCTCCCATCACACCCTACTTTGTCATGAAAGTAGGCCATGTGCCTTTGATCCCTTATTTTCGCCCCGGCGATCCTATGGCGGCCGACGCGGTGGCAGACGCCATTCTTCACTATGCCGCATTAGACACGCCGATTCGAGCCGTGATGTTTTCCAGACTCGGGCCCAATGTTTGGCATCAAGATTTAAGCAGCGCGATGGCGGCCCTTGAAGAATTGGAAGAGACTGCCAAGCTTGTTCAAATGGCAGGACTTCAAACCATTGAGAATTTGTCGGATGCCCACATCGAAGAACTGCGTCAGAATTTTGATGCGGCTTGGTAGTTTTTTGTCCCACTTCACATTGTCTTTTTTTTTACTGCACCATCCCTCGCTACTTGAAAGCTGAACATGCCTCAATTCGCCGCCAACCTTTCCATGATGTACCCCGACATGGATTTCTTAGACCGCTTTGAAGCCGCGGCCAAAGACGGCTTCAAGGCTGTTGAGTATTTATTTCCTTACGCTTATGCCGCAGAAGAATTGGCCGCCCGACTCAAAGGCAATGGCCTTCAGCAAGTGTTATTCAACATGCCGCCAGGTGGCATTGACGATGCAAGCACTTTAAGCGCTTGGGAAAAGGGCGATCGCGGCACAGCCTGTTCACCCGGCCGTGAAGCCGAATACAAAGCAGGCGTGAGGCGCGCCATGCGCTATGCAGAAATTTTGGGCTGCCCCCGCATTCACTCGATGGCGGGTGTCTTGCCTGCTGGTGTTTCACGCGATCAAGCGCAAGTCACCTTGGTGAGCAACCTAAAGTGGGCTTGCCAAGAAGTGCGCGCACAAGGCTTGGATGTCTTGCTTGAGCCCATTAACTTGCGCGGCATTCCCGGATTTTTTGTCAACCGCCAAGATCATGCGCATGAAATATTGGCCCAAGTGAACGAGCCCAACTTGAAAGTGCAAATGGATTTGTTTCACTGCCAAATTGTCGAAGGCGATATCACCACCAAACTAGAGCGCTACTTTCCCGCGGGCAAAGTAGGCCACCTGCAAATTGCCGATGTGCCCTTGCGTCACGAACCTGGCACTGGCGAATTGAATTGGCCTTATGTATTTGACTTGATCGATCGCTTGTCTGCACAATGGGGCTGGCAAGGATGGGTCGGTTGTGAGTACGTGCCTGCCGACACCACCTCGGGCGGCACTTCTCGCGGCTTGTCTTGGCTGAAATCAAACTGATTTTTTGGAGAACATCATGAACGCACCCATTCACAAAGAACTTCCTGCACACCTATTGAACGCTAAGACTGCTTTGCGCGATGTCACGCAATCGTGGGACTCAAGTATTTTGAAAGAGCTTACAAGCTACATTGAAATTCCCGCTAAGTCACCGTCCTTTGACAGCAACTGGGAGGCCAATGGCTATCTCGACACGGTGCTGCGTCAAACTGCTGAATGGATTGAAGCGCAAAAAGTGGCCGGCCTCAGCTTGGAAATTTTGCGCTTGCCTGGCCGTACACCCGTTTTGTTTTTTGACATTCCCGCCACGCGTGCTGCGTCTGAAGGCTCCGGTCAAACGGTATTGATGTATGGCCATTTGGACAAACAACCCGAGTTCAGTGGCTGGCGAAATGACTTAGGCCCTTGGACTCCCAAATACGAAAACGGCAAACTCTATGGCCGCGGTGGTGCAGACGACGGCTATGCCGCTTATGCCAGCATCGCTGCCGTTCAGGCTTTGAAAAATCAAAACACACCGCACCCCCGCATCGTGGGTTTAATTGAAACATGTGAAGAGTCAGGCTCTTACGATTTGTTGCCTTACATCGATGCACTGCGTCCTCGCTTGGGCGATGTGGGCTTGGTCATTTGTTTAGACAGTGGCTCGGGCAACTACGATCAGTTGTGGCTTACCACCAGTTTGCGCGGCATGGCAAGCGGTACTTTGAAGGTAGAAATTTTGACCGAAGGCATTCACTCCGGTGATGCCTCTGGCTTGGTACCCTCCAGCTTCCGCATCATGCGCCAAGTCCTTGACCGTTTAGAAGACAGCAAGTCGGGTCGCTTGTTGCCCGCCAGCTTCCACTGCGAAGTGCCCGCCGATCGCTTGGCACAAGCCAAAGCCACCGCAGGCATTTTGGGAGAAGAAATTTACAAGCGGTTCCCTTGGGCGCACTACGACTGCGAAGGCTCTACCACCTTTGCATTGCCCACCACCACAGATCCTTTGCAGGCTCTGCTTAATCGCACCTGGACACCCACACTGAGTGTGACAGGCGCTGAGGGCTTCCCCTCTTTAGAAAACGCAGGCAATGTGCTGCGTCCCTACACGGCCTTCAAGCTCAGCTTACGCTTGCCACCTCTGATTGATGCTGACCAAGCTGTCGCCGAAATGAAAGCATTGTTAGAAGACAACGCACCCTACCAAGCGCGTGTGACTTTTGAATCCAAAGGCGGCGCCACGGGTTGGAACGCACCGAGCAGCACAGCTTGGTTTGAAAATGCCTTACAACGTGCCAGTCAATCGCACTTTGGAGCGTCGGTGGGCTACATCGGTCAGGGTGGCACCATCCCCCTCATGAGCATGTTGAGCCAAGGTTTCCCAAGCGCTCAAATGATGGTCTGCGGCGTGTTGGGGCCTAAGAGCAATGCGCACGGCCCCAATGAATTTTTGCATGTGCCTTATGCCAAAAAACTCACCGCCTCGGTGGCTGAAGTCATGGCTTCCTTGCCCTGAAACCTGAGTTCAGGTTGCGGTCTGATTTTTCCGAATCCAGACCAGCCACATCAAGGCCAGCGCTGTGAATGCCACAGGCACGACCGAGCCGTAGTTCAACAAAGTCCAGCCTTGTGTGGTCACCAACGCGCCTGATGCAAACGAGGTGAAGGCCATGGTGGCGAAGACACAGAAATTAATGGCCCCTTGGCCGCGATCTTTTTCTTCAGGCCGCCAAGCCGTCATGGCCAAGGTGGTGCTGCCTGTGAAAACAAAGTTCCAACCGACACCCAGCACAAACAAGGCCAACACAAATTGAAGCAGCTCTGTGCCCAAAAGCGCTAAGACGATACAGACAAAGTTCAAAAGCACGCCCACCGACATGACTTGTAAGACGCCAAATTTCTTGATCAAGTGGCCTGTGAAAAAGCCAGGTGCAAACATGCCAATGACGTGCCACTCTAAAACCAATGCGATATCGCTGAACGGATAGCCACACACCTGCATGGCCAGCGGTGTTGCGGCCATTAATAAATTCATGACGCCATAACTGAGCGCTGCTGCGGCTGCAGCCACAATGAACACCGGCTGTTTCATGATCTCGCTCAATGGGCGACCTTCGGAGCTGCCATTGACTTTCTCGACTACGGGCGGGAACTTGACAAAGTGCATCAGCACCATGCCCAAAACCGCCACGGCGGTGAGCGCCAAATAGGCGCCCATGTAAGGCGTTTCAAACCACCCCTTGCTGTGAGAGGCCAAATTGGGGCCCACGATGGCACCAATCAAGCCCCCCGCCATGACCCATGAAACCGCTTTTTCTCGAAAGGACGCTTCAGCCAATTCAGCGGCAGCAAATCTGTAGAGCTGGCCGTTGGCACTGTAATAACCAGCCACGAAGGTTGCAAACACCAACAATGCGAAGTGATGGGTGTAAGCGGCATAGGCGCACAAGATGGCCGACAACAAACCGACCAACAAACCCAACTGAAATGAAACTCTGCGGCCCCACTTCGCTTGTGATTTGGCCACCAAGCCTGTCGACAATGCGCCGCCCACCACATAACCCATCACCGGCAAGGTGGCCATCCAGCCAACGGGCGCAAGGCTGAGGCCGACAAGGCCATTGATCGCAATGAAAGTAACGTTGTTGGTGAGAAAAAGCCCTTGGCACAAGGCCAGCAAAAAAAGATTGGGGTTCATACACCGCAGTGTATCTAATCCCAACAACTCAGGGCAGACAAGACGGCGACAGGGGCCGTTTCAGCGCGCAACACCCTGCTCCCTAAGCTCACAGGCAAGAACCCTGCTGCGAGGGCTTGCGCTTCTTCTGCGGGGCTCAAACCACCTTCAGGCCCACTGAGCAAAATGACCTCGCTCATTTTGGCCTGTCCCTCGTCTTTGGAGGTTTTGAGCGTCTGCATCATTTCTTGCAGCGATCGGGTGCCAGGCGATAAAGACAAAATCCAACGCGCGGCTTGCAATGGTGCAACCGATAACTGCGAAATGGCTTGCAAAAGATTAACCGGCGGCCCCACTTGCAAAACTCGGTTGCGGCCACATTGCTCACTTGAAGCCACCGCAATGGCTTGCCAATGCGCCAATTTTTTATCTGCGCGCTCACCCTTGAGTTTCAATACACTGCGCTCGGCCGTGATGGGCAGCAGTGTGCTGGCACCTAATTCGGTGGCTTTTTCAAGCAGCCAATCCATGCGCTCGTTGGCTGTGATGCCAGACCATAAATGGACGCGAATGTTTAACTCGCGCTCAATTTTGTTTGGCTCACCCACTTGCACCGACACATCACTGCGCCCCATGTGCGTGATAACGGCCTTGAACTCACCGCCTTGGCCATTGAAAAGGGTGATCTCATCATTCGGTTGGAGCCTCAGAACTTGCACATGCCTTGCCGTGCCTGAAGGCAAATTCAGCGCCTCCCCAGGCGTGAGTGCCGCTGGACAATGAAAGCGTGGCAGTTGTGACATCACTGATTGACTTTCAACATTTACAAACGACCAAACGCAAAACCCGTCACGCCGTCCTTGCCTTCTACTTCTTCGATCAGGCGAAGCAGCGGTCTGAATTCAATGTACCTGGCGGCTGTTGAGCGAATGTAGGCAATGAAACGGGGCGCATCGGCCAAGTATTTTTCTTTGCCATCGCGCAAGGTCAATCGCGCAAAAATGCCAGCCACTTTCAGATGGCGCTGCAAGCCCATCCACTCCACTGCGCGGTAAAAAACACCAAAATCTTGGTGCCAGTCTTCAAAGTCAAGGAGGCCTGCCTTGCGCGCTTTTTCCCAATAACGGATGGTGACATCAAGCACAAAATCTTCTTCCCAAGTGAGAAAAGCATCGCGCATCAAACTGGCCACGTCATAGGTGACTGGGCCATACACGGCATCTTGAAAATCCAACACGCCCAAGTTTGCATCACTGCCTGTGGGCATCATCAAATTGCGCGGCATGAAATCGCGATGGACAAACACCGACGGACTGGCCAGGTTGCGCGCCACCAACATTTTGAAGGTGCTGTCTAGCGTGTTTCTCATCTTGCCTTGAACATCGAGTTGACGATGCTGCGCAAGGTACCAGTCTGGAAACAAGCTCAATTCTCGGTTTAGCAAAGCTTCATCGTAGGGGGGTAAGACACCTGCTTGAGAAGACAGTTGCCAAGCAATCAAGGCGTCGACCGCCTGCATATAAAGTGCATGATTGGCTTGCGGGTTTTTGGCGTCAATGGCGGACATCATGGTCTGGTCGCCCAAGTCTGTGAGCAGCATAAAGCCTTGCGCTTCGTGCCATGACAAAACCTCGGGGGCTTTGAGACCTGCCAACTGCATGAGTTTGGCAACCTTCACAAAGGGCTCGCAGTTTTCTTTGTCGGGCGGTGCGTCCATCACAATCAGGCTGGCTCCTGCCAAGGTGTCGACGCGCAAATAGCGCCTGAAACTGGCATCGGCCGATGCAATTCTTAAACTGGATGGCACAAGGCCATGGGTTTGCGCCAAAGCCGCCAGCCATGCACTGCAAGCCAACTGGCGCAGCGGGTCGGCCCAAGTCAGTTTCGACGTCAAAATTTGATCAGAATTCAAGTTCTCATTCCAGTTGTAAAAATCAAGCCATGCCAGCCGACCGCGTTGTTGGGTCTAGGTTGGCGGCACTCATGGATAATCCATTCTACAAACACCCGTCAACCTGGACGATTGCCCTTTGAAGACACGCCCCACATTTCAGATGCTCAAGCTCGTACAAGCCTTGCCATTGGCGGGTATGTTACTTGGACTCGCGCCTGTCTTGGGCCAAGTTGTGGGTCAAGCCAAGGGCCCTGCTGAGCTCTATCTTCCGGTCACAGCGCCTGTTGTGATTCTTAAAAACAGCATTCGCCTAGAAGAGAAAATTTCCGAAGTCGAGCGAAAGCAATCGCCCCTGTTTATTTCAGGGAAGCGCATCGATGCCCGACCCGACCTGGACATGGTCATCGAGGGCGACGCCTTGCTGCGTAAACAAGGCCTCACCGTCAAGGCTGATCGCATTGAATACGACCAGTCTCAAGACACCCTGAAAGCCAAAGGCGATGTCAAGGTCAATCGAGAAGGCAACCTCTTTCAAGGTACTTCCTTGAACTTGCAGGCGGACTCCTTTCAAGGCAAGTTTGAGCAAGCCGACTACACCTTGCTCAAGGGTGGCGGTCATGGCAAGGCTTCAGAAATTGAGTTCATCGATCAGCAACGGGCCATCATCCACAACGCAACCTACACCACCTGCGCGCGCTTGCCAGGTCCTAGTTGGTTGCCTGAATGGGTGCTCAAAGCAGCCAGCCTTCAAGTCAATGAAGAAGAAGACACCATTCAAGCCAAGGACATCCAACTTCGCTTTAAAGATGTGCCCATCTTGGCTGCGCCCTCACTCACTTTCCCGCTGAACAGCACCAGACAGTCGGGCTTGCTCTCGCCACTGATCGGCCTTGATACCGTGAGCGGTATTGAGATTTCTTCGCCTTATTACTGGAACATTGCGCCCAATCGCGATGCGACCCTGACCACCACGGTCATGAGCAAGCGCGGCGTGGCTTTTGATTCTGAGTTTCGCTACTTAGAGCCTGACAGCCAAGGCCAAACACGTTTCAACCTGATGCCCAACGACTCCCTGCGACAACAATCTCGGTGGGGACTATCGTCTCAACACATCGGCGGCATTGAAACCGGCAACAGCACGCTGGGTCGATTGGGTGTGAATGTGAATTTAAACCGCGTCAGCGACGACAACTACTGGCGAGATTTTCCTCGCGCCGGTTTAACCCTGACACAACGCCTGCTGCCTGCCTCTGGCAGCCTTTACTGGGCTCAAGGCGATCTTTCTATGATGACGCAAGTCTTGAAATTTCAGACTTTGCAAGACATCAGTTCACCCATCACGCCGCCCTATGATCGTTCGCCTCAAATCTTGGCGCGCTACAACACATGGGATCTCAACGGTTTTGATGTGGGCGCGACGGCCGACACCACCCGCTTCGAGGCCGACTACAGCCGAATACCTGGCGGTACGAGTTCTATTTTGCGCAATGGTC
>Ga0114960_10002320_pt1 | contig 14916 bp, 21 predicted proteins | sample C_130625_MF_Meta_FD_92637 | JGI IMG/M metagenome (GOLD analysis project Ga0114960, IMG submission 92637) | Freshwater microbial communities from Lake Croche, Canada to study carbon cycling - C_130625_MF_MetaG | ecosystem: Environmental > Aquatic > Freshwater > Lake | place: Lake Croche, Canada... | reverse complement strand
TGTCGATCACGGTGAAGTTGATCCACCCGATTGCGATGGAAGAGGGCTTGCGCTTTGCCATCCGCGAGGGCGGCAAGACCGTCGGTGCCGGCGTTGTTGCCAAGATCATGGCCTAACCCATAAGCTCGTGGCCCTGGATCACGCGCCTGTGCGGCGCGCTCCGGGCCTGAACTGACCAGGAATAAAAATGTCTGCCAAGCAAAAAATTCGCATCCGCCTCAAGGCGTTTGATTACAAATTGATCGACCAGTCTGCGGCCGAAATTGTTGACACTGCCAAGCGCACCGGCGCGATCGTCAAAGGCCCCGTGCCCTTGCCGACACGCATGAAGCGCTTTGACATTTTGCGTTCACCGCACGTCAACAAATCAAGCCGCGACCAACTCGAGATTCGCACCCATCAGCGCCTGATGGACATTGTCGATCCCACTGACAAAACCGTTGATGCTTTGATGAAGCTTGACTTGCCAGCGGGCGTGGACGTCGAAATCAAGTTGCAGTGAGTGCGGCGGCCCCCACGAGGGCCTGCTTAAACTTTGAGCCCAGGGCTTGTGCTGTATCAGAAGTTCAGCTATAATCATGGGCTCACTGACAACAGTGAGAATTATCAACCTTCTTTCACGCAAAAACGTGGCTGCCAATTGAAGTGGCCGCGGTGAGAGTTTTGGAGAAAACAATGAGTCATAGCACCCAATTGGGATTGCTGGGCCGCAAGGTGGGCATGATGCGTCTGTTCACCGATGACGGGGATACTGTTCCTGTCACGGTGGTGGATGTGTCTGACAACCGCGTGTCCCAGGTGAAAACCCAAGACAACGATGGCTATGTGGCCTTGCAGGTCACATTTGGTTCGCGCAAAACTTCGCGTGTCACCAAGCCTGCCGCAGGCCATTTGGCCAAAGCCGGCGTCAAGGCTGGCGAAATCACCCAAGAATTCCGCGTCACTGCCGAAACCGCCGCTCAATATGCGGCCGGCGCTGCTGTGCCGGTCAGCGCTGTCTTCAGCGTGGGCCAAAAGGTGGATGTGCAGGGCACCTCCATTGGCAAGGGTTTTGCGGGCACGATCAAGCGCCACAACTTCCATTCCCAGCGCGCATCGCACGGCAATAGCCGTTCGCACAATGTGCCGGGCTCGATTTCCATGGCGCAAGACCCGGGTCGTGTGTTTCCGGGCAAGCGCATGTCGGGCCACATGGGCGATGAAACGGTGACGACGCAAAACCTTGACGTGGTGCGCATCGATGAAGCGCGCCAGTTGTTGCTGATTCGTGGCGCAGTGCCTGGTTCTGCTGGTGGTTTTGTGACCGTGCGTCCCGCCATCAAGGCCAAATCAAAAGGAGCGAACTGATGCAGCTCGAACTCCTCAACGACCAAGGTCAGGCTTCGTCCAAATACGACGCCCCTGAAACCGTGTTTGGTCGCGAATACAACGAAGACTTGGTGCATCAAATTGTGGTGGCCTACCAGGCCAACGCTCGCCAAGGAACGCGTGCACAAAAAGACCGCCAAATGGTCAAGCACTCGACCAAAAAGCCGTTCAAACAAAAAGGCACTGGTCGCGCCCGTGCGGGCATGACGTCTTCGCCTTTGTGGCGCGGCGGCGGTCGGATTTTCCCCAATAGCCCAGAAGAAAATTTCACCCAAAAAATCAACAAGAAGATGTACCGCGCCGGCATGGCCGCGATCTTCTCTCAGCTGGCGCGTGAAGGCCGCTTGGCCGTGGTGGATTCACTCAAAATCGAAGCACCCAAAACCAAATTGCTGGCCGCGAAATTCAAGGCCATGAATCTGCAATCGGTGCTGGTGATTTCCGATGTGGTGGATGACAACCTTTACTTGGCTTCGCGCAACCTGCCCAATGTGCTGGTGGTCGAGCCCCGTTATGCCGATCCCTTGTCACTGGTGCACTACAAAAAAGTGCTGGTCACCAAAGCGGCCATCGATCAGCTCAAGGAGATGTTCGCATGAGCACAGTGAAATATGATGAAGGCCGCTTGATGGCGGTGTTGGTCGCCCCCATCGTGTCTGAAAAAGCCACCATGGTGGCTGAGAAAAACAACTCAGTCACCTTCCGCGTGTTGCAAAACGCCACCAAGCCCGAAATCAAAGCCGCGGTTGAACTGATGTTCAAGGTCGAGGTCAAGGGCGTGTCAGTGGTCAATATCAAGGGCAAAAGCAAGCGCTTCGGTCGTTCAATGGGTCGTCGCGACAACATTCGCAAGGCCTATGTGACGCTGAAAGCTGGCCAAGAGCTCAACCTGTCTGGGGAGGCTGCGTAATCATGGCGGTCATCAAAATGAAACCGACCTCACCCGGCCGCCGCGCCGTGGTCAAGGTCACCCGTGATCACCTGTACAAAGGCGATCCTTACGCGCCGTTGTTGGAGCCTCAGTTCCAAAAAGCGGGTCGCAACAACAACGGTCACATCACCACGCGCCACAAGGGCGGTGGTCACAAGCACCACTACCGCGTGGTCGACTTCCGCCGCAACAAGGATGGCATTGCCGCCAAGGTTGAGCGCGTGGAGTACGACCCCAACCGCACGGCCCACATTGCTTTGTTGTGCTACGCCGATGGCGAGCGCCGATACATCATTGCGCCGCGTGGATTGGAAGTGGGCGCCAGCCTGATGAGTGGTGCAGAAGCGCCCATTCGCGCTGGCAACACCCTTCCCATCCGCAATATTCCGGTGGGTTCGACCATTCACTGCATTGAATTGCAGCCTGGCAAAGGCGCGCAAATTGCCCGCTCGGCTGGCACCTCTGCCACTTTGCTGGCACGTGAAGGCACTTATGCGCAGGTGCGCATGCGCTCAGGTGAGGTTCGCAAGATCCACATCGAATGCCGCGCCACCATCGGTGAAGTGGCCAACGAAGAGCACAGCTTGCGCCAATTGGGCAAGGCCGGTGTCAAGCGCTGGATGGGCATCCGCCCGACCGTGCGTGGCGTGGCCATGAACCCAGTGGACCACCCCCATGGCGGTGGTGAAGGACGCACAGGCGAAGGCCGCGCTCCGGTTGACCCTTGGGGCAACCTGACCAAAGGCTACCGCACCCGCAACAACAAGCGCACGCAAGTCATGATCGTCTCGCGTCGCAAGAAATAAGGGGTAGGCTAAATGACTCGCTCGCTCAAAAAAGGTCCTTTCGTTGACCATCACTTGTTGGCCAAGGCTGACAAAGCCGTGACCAACAAAGACAAAAAGCCGATCAAAACTTGGTCGCGTCGCTCCGTGATCCTGCCAGAGTTCATCGGCTTGACCATTGCTGTTCACAACGGCAAGCAACACGTCCCTGTGTATGTGACTGACCAAATGGTCGGACACAAGCTGGGTGAATTCGCCTTGACCCGAAATTTCAAGGGTCATCCGGCGGACAAAAAAGTCCAGAAAAAGTAAGGAGCCATGATGGAAACACGTGCAGTCCTCAGAGGCGTTCGCCTGTCGGTCGACAAAGGCCGTTTGGTTGCCGACCTGATTCGGGGCAAAAAAGTGGATCAGGCGCTCGACATCCTGAACTTCACCCAGAAGAAGGCCGCTGGCATTGTTAAAAAAGTGCTGGAGTCAGCCATTGCCAACGCAGAACACAACGATGGTGCCGATATCGACGAGTTGAAGGTGAAAACCATTTATGTCGAGCAAGGCGCCACGCTCAAGCGTTTCACCGCACGGGCCAAAGGCCGTGGCAACCGCATCAGCAAGCCCACATGCCACGTGTATGTGACGGTTGGCAACTGAAAGGTCTAGGAAGATATGGGACAAAAAATCCACCCCACCGGTTTCCGCCTGTCGGTGAGCCGCAACTGGGCCAGCCGTTGGTATGCCAGCAACCGCGATTTCGCTGGCATGCTGGCCGAAGACATCAAAGTGCGCGAGTACCTGAAGGTCAAACTGAAAAACGCCGCAGTGTCGCGCGTGTTGATCGAGCGACCCGCCAAAAATGCCCGCATCACCATTTTTTCCGCACGCCCCGGCGTGGTCATCGGTAAAAAGGGCGAGGACATCGAAAACCTCAAGCGCGACTTGGCGCAGCGTTTGGGTGTGCCTGTTGCCGTCAACATCGAAGAGGTGCGCAAGCCCGAAATCGATGCCCAGTTGATTGCCGACAGCATCACCCAGCAACTTGAAAAGCGCATCATGTTCCGCCGTGCCATGAAGCGCGCCATGCAAAACGCCATGCGTTTGGGTGCCCAAGGCATCAAGATCATGTCGGCCGGTCGCTTGAACGGCATTGAAATTGCGCGCACCGAGTGGTACCGCGAAGGACGCGTGCCATTGCACACCTTGCGCGCCGACATCGATTACGGCTTTTCAGAAGCCAAGACCACTTATGGCGTGATTGGCGTCAAGGTCTGGGTTTACAAGGGTGACACCTTGGGTCGCAATGACGCCCCAGGCGTACCTGAGCCCCGCAATGAAGACGATCGCCGCCCACGTGGCCCGCGCCGTGATGCGCGCCCAACGGGTGACCGTCCTGCCCGTGGTGGCCGCCGCCCTGAAGGATCCCAAGCCGCACCCGTGGATGGCAGCGATAAGCCCGCCGAAGCCACGGATGCACCGAAAACCACCGTTAAGCGCGTTCGTAAAGTATCGGCGCCCGCATCCACTGGCACGGTTGCGGACGGAAAAGGAGAATAAGCATGCTGCAACCAGCGCGCCGCAAATACCGCAAAGAACAAAAAGGTCGCAACACCGGCATTGCCACACGTGGCAACACCGTGGCCTTTGGTGACTTTGGCCTCAAATCAACCGACCGTGGTCGTTTGACAGCCCGCCAAATCGAGTCCGCACGCCGTGCCATTTCGCGCCACGTCAAGCGGGGTGGTCGCATTTGGATTCGCATCTTTCCAGACAAGCCCATTTCGCAAAAACCTGCAGAGGTTCGCATGGGCAACGGCAAGGGCAACCCCGAGTACTACGTGGCTGAAATTCAGCCAGGTAAAGTGCTGTACGAAATCGTTGGCGTGCCCGAGCAATTGGCGCGTGAAGCGTTCCGCTTGGCCGCTGCCAAACTGCCTTTGCGCACCACATTTGTGGCCCGCATGATGGGCCAATGAGCCAGGAGACACGACGATGAAAGCGACCGAACTGCGCCAAAAAGATGTGGCTGCCTTGCAAACCGAAGTCAAAGAGCTGCAAAAAGCCCACTTTGCCATGCGCATGCAAAAAGCCACGCAACAACTCAACAACACTGCCCAAATGCGCGTCACCCGTCGCAGCATTGCGCGGGCCAAAACCATTCTGGCCCAAAAACAAGCGGCCAAATAAGGATCGACCATGACGGAAACCAAAAAATCCCTCAAGCGCACCTTGATTGGCAAGGTGGTCAGCGACAAACGTGCCAAAACCGTGACCGTGTTGGTAGAGCGCCGCGTCAAGCACGCGCTGTACGGCAAGATCGTGGGCAAGTCGAGCAAATACCATGCGCACGACGAGCAAGGCGAGTACCACATGGGTGACGTGATCGAGATCACCGAAAGCCGTCCCATCTCCAAAACCAAAAGCTGGGTAGCCACCCGTTTGGTCGAGAAAGCTGCTGCGGTTTGAGTTGATCACCCTGGACCCAGCCAGACTTTGAAAAACGACCCACAATAGGGTCGTTTTTCATTGGTACATTCCAATATCTTTATTTCAACCTTGCACAGGAGTTCACCATGATCAAAGTCGGAGACGCCCTCCCCGCCGCCACCCTGATGGAATATTCAGAAGTTGAAGGCAATGGCTGCAGCATTGGGCCCAACCCCGTCGATGTCGCCGCCGCCTCGGCTGGCAAAACCATCGCGCTGTTTGCCTTGCCTGGCGCTTTCACCCCCACTTGCTCGGCCAAACATGTGCCCGGCTATGTGACCCATTTCGACGACCTGAAAAAGGCCGGCGTGGACGAGATTTGGTGCGTCAGCGTGAACGACGCGTTTGTGATGGGTGCTTGGGCACGTGACCAGCACACCACCGGCAAAGTGCGCATGCTCGGTGATGGCAGCGCCGACTTCACCAAAGCAACCGGCCTGACTTTGGATTTGACCGCACGCGGCATGGGTTTGCGCAGCAACCGCTATTCCATGTTGATCAAAGACGGCAAGGTCGCTTCTTTGAACGTGGAGGGCCCCGGAAAATTCGAGGTCAGCGACGCACAAACCATGTTGGCCCAAGCCAAAGGCTGAACGAAGACGGCACGCCATTTGGCACCTGATGCAAAAAGCCCCCGACAGGGGGCTTTTTGCATGGGCGCATGGTCATGGGCCTATAGGCTTACGTCAGATCAACCTTGAGGTAATGAGCCCCGGCAATCGGGTTGTGATAGTAGGGGGGGATTTCCTCAAACCCCAAATCCAAATAAAGCGAGCGGGCGGTCTCCATCTCGTCCAAGGTATCGAGCAATACATGGCTGTAGCCAGCCTGTTGGGCCAGATCGAGGGCATGAGAGGCCAATGCGCGTCCCAGGCCAAGGCCGCGAAAGGCGTTGCGCACGTACAAGCGCTTCATTTCGCTGGCATTGGCGTAATCGCTGGCGTCAAAGGGGCGCAGAGCGCAACAACCAGCGACCACACCGTCCACCATCGCCAACAGCAGGGCACCGCGTGGGGCCGTATAGGCGCCAGGCAGGGTGGCCAGCTCTTGCTCAAACCCCTGGAAACCCAGGTCGATGGACAAAGACCGGGCGTACTCTTTGAAAATAATGGCGACCTGTGCCAGCAGGTCAGGCGAATCGGGGCTGATGATCTCGGTGTGTGCCATGCATTGGCATCCTCAGGGGCTGCCAGGGTTGGGTAAATTGACAAGCCATCCCACCAGTAGCGCACAAGCGATCAGGGCAATCAATGCCCCAATCCGATGGGCAGACCGGTCTTGCGATGCTGTGGCTTGGGTGGGAAACCATTTGTTTCCGCTGAACATGGCTGTCACCAGGTTCTCGCCAAAACGCCAGCGGTGGTAAAGCATGGCCATCAGATGCAAGGCAAACCACGCGAGCAACAGCTTTTTGCCCACCGCCTTGTGGTACCAAGTGGCCCAAGAGACTGTGCTGCCTGACACCCATTGGTTAAAAGGTCCGGTGAAGGAAATTTCGTCATCGGCCACCATGCCAGAGACAATTTGCAGGGTCAACAGCAGCAGGACAGCGCAAACAGACCAAGCACCCAAAGGGTTGTGACCCAGTTGGGGACTGTGGGCACCAAGTCGGATATTTCGAACATAGGTCAGAGATGATTGGGGGTGCAAGTCAAATTGCTTGAACCGAGACCAGTGACCGCCCCAAAAGCCCCAGCCCAAACGAAAAAGCACCAACGTCAAAACCGCGAAACCACATCGCGCATGCCAGGTCATCATGTCGCCGCCCATGTTGCCGGTGACGATGAGCGCGACCACAAACAGGACCAAAAGCCAGTGGAACAATCGGGTGGGCAAGTCCCAAACGCGGATTTTCGGGGCCGTTTCAGTGGAGGGGTGTGGATGCATGGGGCACAAGATACATGAAAAAAACCCGCAGGTGACTCAAACCTGCAAAGTAAGCACTTTATACTGGCATGAAGAGCTTACTTCACACCTCACTTCAGGAGAACCCATGTTTTTTAAGCGCAACTTGTTGATCATCGCCGCCGCTCTCACCGCTTTGCCTGCCGTGGCCCAATTTGCCAAGCCCGAAGACGCCATCAAATACCGCAAAAGCAGCCTCTTTGTGATGGGCCAACACTTTGGGCGGATTGGTGCCATGGCCCAAGGCAGAGTCCCTTTTGACGCCAAAGCTGCCGCCGACAACGCTGCCGTGGTGGAGGTGATGTCCAAACTGCATTGGGCGGCGTTCACCGAAGGCACCGACAAGGGTGAGACCCGCGCCAAGCCCGAAATTTGGAAAGATGCGGCCAAATTCAAAGAAGCGGGCGACAAGCTTCAGGCCGAAGCCACCAAGCTCAACGCCGCAGCCAAAACCGGCAATTTGGACAATCTCAAAACCGCTTTTGCAGCCACGGGCGGCGCCTGCAAAGGTTGCCATGACAACTTCCGCAAAGACTGAATGACGCACAACACCACGCCCCTTGGATCAAGGGACGTGGACGCGGTCATTGCCATGTCGCCTTGGGTGTGAAAAATGCCCAAGTCCAGCCAGTCTCCAGTGCACCCATCACGGCGATCAAGATGGGTTTGGACAGCTTCAAATGATGTGTTGTTCGCGCAGTCGAGCCACGTCCGCTGGGCCATAACCCAGTATTTCATGGAGCACAGCTGCGGTGTGCTCACCCAACAAGGGTGGCGCAAGATCGTGGCGCACCGGCGTGAGACTGAGTTTGAGGGGGCTGGCCACCAAATTCACAAGCCCGCCCACGGGATGTTCCCAGCTTGAGACCATGCCACGGGCTTGGACATGGGGATCGTCAAAGACCTCGGCCAAATTGTTGATGGCCCCACAGGGCACTTTGGCGGCTTCCAGAGCGCCAAGCCAATCTGCTTTGCGCCGGGTCTTCATGGCGGCGGTCAAAATGGGTACCAACACATCGCGGTGACGCACCCGGCCTTGGTTGGTGGTGTATTGGGGGTCCAAGGGCAAATGGTCCAAACCCGCCACCGCACAAAATTTCACAAACTGGCTGTCGTTGCCCACCGCCAATATCAGATGGTCTTTTTCGCCCGTCTCTGACGGAGCGGTTTCAAACACTTGGTAGGGCACGATGTTTTGGTGTGCATTGCCAGCGCGGCCAGGCACCTTGCCGGTTTTTTGACCAGATACCAAATAGTTGGCGCCCAAATTGGCCAGCATGGCCACTTGGGTGTCCAACAAAGCCATGTCAATGTGTTGACCGATTCCGGTTTGTTCAGCATGGCGCAGTGCCGCCAAAATGCCCACGCTGGCGTACATGCCGGTGAACAGGTCGGCCACCGCCACGCCCACTTTCTGTGGGCCGCCACCGAGATCGTCGCGCTCACCGGTCACGCTCATCAGGCCACCCATGCCTTGCACGGCGTAGTCGTAACCTGCGCGGTCGCTGTAAGGGCCGGTTTGGCCAAAACCGGTCACGCTGCAATACACCAAGCGGGGGTTGAGCGCCAACAGGCTGGGCGCATCCAGCCCATAGCGGGCCATGTCTCCGACCTTGAAGTTCTCAATGAAAACATCGCAATGGGTCACCAACTCGCGCATCAATGCCTGTCCTTGGGGCTTGGCAATGTCGCAAGTGATGGAGCGCTTGTTGCGGTTGGTGCTCAGGTAGTAGGCGGCATCGGTGGTGTCCTTGCCCTGTGCATCGGCCAAGAACGGTGGGCCCCAGCCTCGGGTGTCGTCGCCCAAGCCAGGTTTTTCAACCTTGATGACGTCGGCCCCCAGGTCGGCCAAAGTCTGGGTGCACCAGGGCCCAGCCAGCACACGGGAAAGATCAAGAATGCGGATGCCGTCCAAAGAATTCATGACCGAATTGTGAACCAGAAAAGACCTGGGCGCGTGGCTCAGACAAGACCAGACACGCGCTCGTTCTGGGCGGGGATAATCCAGGCCATGTTGAAACCCAGCCCCGCCGCCCGGGCCTTGATCGTTGGCCTGTGTGCCGGACTCGCCAGTTGCAGCCCCGCACTGAATTGGCGCGAAGTGCGCCATGCCGCCGCGCCCGTGCAGGTGCTGATGCCGTGCAAGCCCGATGTGGCCGAGCGCAGCATCGCCTTGCGCGAGCAGACCGCGGTGTTGTTCATGCAGGCATGTTCTGCGCAGGGCAAGGACTTCAGTTTTGCGGCACTGTCATTGCCCTCGGGTTGGCAGGCATCTGAGGCCATTCAAGCGTGGCAACAGGCCAGCCTGGCCAGTTGGGGTGCCCGGGCAGACGCCGTGCAGGCACGCTCGGTGACCGTGCGAATGGCCGGGGGCGATGCCCTGCCCGTGCAGTGGGCCGTCGATGCCCCCACCCGACAAGTGCGCAGCTTGTGGTTTGCCCATGGTGGTTGGGTGTATCAAACCGCGGTCTATGCCCCCATGCAAGACCGATCCGTGGAGGCTGCGGCTGACACTTATTTTTCTGGAATCACAGCGCCATGAGCACAACCTTGTCGAGATCCATGGCGGTACGGGTCTTCATTTGCTTTGCCTTTACCTATTATTTGTCCGCTTTGGTGCGCGCCATCACCGCCACGTTGTCCCCCACCTTGATTCCCGAATTTGGCTTGCAATCGAGCGACCTGGGTTTGCTGGCTGGCGGTTACTTTTTGGGGTTCTCAGCCATGCAATTGCCCATGGGCAATTGGCTCGACCGCCATGGTCCGAACAAAGTGATCTTGTCATTTTTGGTGGCGGCGGTACTGGGCTGCGTGGCGTTTGCTTGTGCCGACAGCTTCACCGGTTTGTTTCTGGCCCGCATCCTCACGGGCGTGGGCGTGTCTTGTTGCCTGATGGCACCATTGACCGCCTATCGGCGCTGGTTTGACGCCCCCACCCAAATGCGTGCCAACTCATGGATGCTGATGACGGGCTCATTGGGCATGTTGTCATCCACCCTGCCGGTGCAGTGGCTGTTGCCCTTGGTGGGATGGCGGATTTTGTTTTGGGCCATGGCTGGCATGGTGTTGTTGTCGATGGTGTTCATCCTGTGGTGGGTGCCCAAGTGGCAGCCAAGCCCTGCAGCGCCCAACCCCCAAGGGACAGAGCCGCCATGGTGGCAAGCCTATTTGCAGGTGTGGCAACACCCCTATTTCCGACGCATGTCGCCATTGGGCTTTTTCAGCTACGGGGGCTTGGTCGCGATGCAAACCCTGTGGGCAGGGCCATGGCTGACCAAAGTCTCGGGCTATACCGCTTGGGAGGCTGCCACCGGCTTGTTTTGGATCAATGTCAGCATGCTGCTGGCTTTTTGGGGCTGGGGCATGTTCAACCCCTGGCTCACCCGCCATGGCTACACCGCCAACCGACTCATCGGCTGGGGCGTGCCGTTTAATTTACTGGCCATGTTGGGTGTGGTGTGGGGTGGGGCAGACACGGGGACTGTCACCTGGATTGCCTTTTTCATCACCAATACCGTGGTTTCCTTGGCCCAGCCGGCAGTGGGCATGGCGTTTCCATCGCACTTGGCGGGCCGCGCCTTGTCGGCCTATAACCTGGTGGTTTTTGCTGGTGTTTTTGTCATCCAGTGGGGCATGGGCCTGTGGATCGATGCTTTGTTGGCCGCTGGTTGGAGCACCACCGCCGCTTTCCAAGGCGCCTTGGGCTTTTTCATGCTGTGCAGCCTCGGCGGGTATGTTTATTTTTGGTGGGCGCGCGGAGATAATCAACAACCTACCGCCTGAGTCCGCCCATTGCCCGCCATGAACAACCGCATTTTCATCGTTGCCCACGCGCCATTGGCCCAGGCGCTCAAGGCCTGTGCCATGCATGTGTATCCGGAGTGCGCGCAAGAGGTGCTGGCTTTGGACGTCCAAGCCGATGATTCACCGGAGCAAAGCCTGCACGCCGCCCAGCAATTGTGGAAGGATATGCCTGATGGCGATGTCTTGGTGCTCACCGATGTGCTGGGGGCGACCCCCGCCAACGTGGCGCAGCAATGGGCGCGCTGTCGCAAGACAAAGATCATCGCCGGCGTCAACTTGCCCATGTTGCTGCGCAGCGTGTGTTATCGCCATGAACCCATGGAAGCCTTGCTTCATCGTGCCATGACGGGCGGTGCCTTGGGGGTGGTTGAAATTTCTCCCCCGGTTTGATTTTTTATAAGCGGTTGATATCCATGATTGAAAACACCACCATCGTTAACAAATTGGGCTTGCATGCGCGCGCCTCGGCCAAGCTCACCAAGCTCGCAGGCAGCTTTCCTTGCGAAGTGTGGCTCTCCAAGGGTGAGCGCCGCGTCAATGCCAAAAGCATCATGGGGGTGATGATGTTGGCCGCAGGGATGGGCAGCCACGTGACCCTGGAAACGGTGGGCGATCAAGAGCAAGAGGCCATGCAGGCCTTGCTGGCGCTGATGGCCGACAAATTTGGCGAAGGCGAGTGATGGTTGGGCTGGCTGTGCGCCGCACCCATGGCCGGGAAGGCCTGAGATGACTTTTTCCGTCCATGGCTTGGCCGTCGCGCGGGGCATTGCCATTGGCCGCGCCGTGTTGGTCGCGTCCAGCCGGGTCGATGTGGCCCATTACTTCATCAAGCCTGATCAAGTGGATGGTGAAATTGATCGCCTCAAGCGCGCCAAAGAGGTGGTGTTTCAAGAGGTGCAGCGTTTGCAATTGGCCTTGCCCAAAGACGCGCCCACGGAGTTGGCGGCCTTGCTCGATGTGCATTTGATGCTGCTGCAAGATGAGTTGCTCGCCGAGGGTGTGGCCCATTGGATCAGCGATCGCCTCTACAACGCGGAGTGGGCTTTGACCAGCCAACTCGACGTGGTGGCGCGCCAGTTTGACGAGATGGAAGACCTGTACCTGCGTGAGCGCAAGGCCGACTTGGAGCAAGTGGTCGAGCGCGTGTTGCGCCAACTCAAGGGGGCACCCACGGGCGTGCCGCAGCCAGCGGTGCGCCGCCCCGGCAGCCAGCGCCAGCAAGACTTGCTGTTGGAAGACACCGAAGACGTGCCCCTGGTGTTGGTGGCCCACGACCTGTCGCCGGCCGATATGCTGCAATTCAAGCAAAGTGTGTTTGCTGGCTTTGTCACCGATGTGGGTGGCAAAACTTCGCACACCGCGATCGTGGCGCGCAGCCTGGACATCCCCGCGGTGGTGGGTGCCCGCAATGCCAGCCATTGGGTCAAGCAAGACGATTGGGTCATCATCGATGGCGACGCCGGTGTGATGATCGTGGACCCGTCGCCCATCGTGTTGGCCGAATATGGCTTCAAGCAACGCCAAGCCAGCTTGGAACGTGAACGCCTTTCACGCCTGCGCTTGACGCCAGCTTTGACCTTGGATGGCCAAAAAATTGAACTGTTGGCCAACATTGAAATGCCCGAAGACGCCACCACTGCTTTGGCCGCAGGTGCGGTGGGGGTTGGCCTGTTCCGCAGCGAATTCTTGTTCATGGGCCGTGCTGGCCATTTGCCCGGTGAAGAAGAGCAATACCAGGCCTATCGGCGTGCGGTTGAAGGCATGCAGGGCTTGCCCGTGACGATTCGCACGGTCGACATTGGGGCCGACAAACCGCTGGACCGCAATGTGCGTGAAACCGCCCACCTCAACCCGGCACTGGGTTTGCGCGCCATTCGTTGGAGCTTGGCCGACCCGGCCATGTTTCTGACCCAGCTGCGGGCGATTTTGCGGGCGGCGGTGCACGGCCAAGTGCATTTGCTCATTCCCATGCTGGCGCACGGCAAAGAGATTCGCCAAACCCTGGCCTTGCTGGCGCGGGCGCGGGCGCAACTCGATGGGCAGGGCGTGGCCTATGGCCCGCTCAAGGTCGGCGCGATGATTGAAATTCCAGCCGCCGCTTTGACCGTGCCCATGTTTTTGTCCTACTTTGACTTTTTGTCCATCGGCACCAACGACTTGATCCAATACACCCTGGCCATTGACCGTGCCGACGAGCAAGTGGCTGACTTGTACGACCCTTTGCACCCGGCCATCTTGCACTTGGTGGCCAACACCATTGCCCATGGTTTGGCGCAGGACAAGTCGATCAGCGTGTGTGGCGAAATGGCGGGCGACCCCAGCCTCACCCGTTTGTTGTTGGGCATGGGTTTGCGCAGCTTTTCCATGCACCCGACCCAAATTTTGGCGGTCAAGCAAGTGGTGTTGCGCAGCGACACCACGCGTTTAAAGCCTTGGGCGCAGCGGGTGTTGGCCAGCGACAACCCGGCGGAGTTGCTGGCCTCTGCTTGACTTCATGCCCGGGTCTGAAGAGCGCACAGCGCGGTGACCTGTGGCTTAAGTTGGATGGTTTTCCGCCGCATGCGCCTGTTGATCGGCGTGGTAACTCGACCGCACCATCGCGCCCACGGCCGCGTGTTGAAACCCCATCTCGTAGGCCTTGGCTTCGAACATTTTGAAGGTGTCGGGGTGCACGTAGCGGCGCACCGGTAAATGGCTGCTGCTGGGGGCCAGGTATTGGCCGATGGTGATGCGGTCAATCAAATGGTCGCGCATGTCTTGCATCACCGCCAAAATCTCTTCGTCGGTTTCGCCCAGGCCCACCATCAACCCGCTTTTGGTCGGCACGTGGGGAAACAGCAGTTTGAATTTTTTCAGCAAGTTCAAGCTGAACTGGTAGTCGCTGCCAGGCCGCGCTTGGGCATACAAGCGCGGCACGGTTTCCAAGTTGTGGTTCATCACATCGGGGGGCGCGGCTTTGAGGATGTCCAAGGCGCGGTCGTCGCGGCCGCGAAAGTCGGGCACCAAGACCTCGATTTGGGTTTGAGGCGAGCGTGCCCGCGTGTGCTCAATGCAGGCCACAAAGTGGGCCGCACCGCCATCGCGCAGGTCATCGCGGTCGACGCTGGTGATGACCACATACTTCAGGTTCAAGGCCGCAATGGTGTTGGCCAAGTTGCTGGGTTCTTGCGCGTCCAGCGGGTCGGGGCGGCCGTGGCCCACGTCGCAAAACGGGCAGCGGCGCGTGCACTTGTCGCCCATGATCATGAAGGTGGCCGTGCCCTTGCCAAAGCACTCACCAATGTTGGGGCAAGAGGCCTCCTCGCACACCGTGACCAAGTTGTTCTTGCGCAAGATGTCTTTGATCTCGTAAAAGCGGGTGCTGGGCGAGCCGGCTTTGACCCGAATCCAATCGGGCTTTTTCAGCACAGGCACGCCTTGTTCCACTTTGACGGGGATGCGCGACAACTTGGCCGCTGCTTTTTGCTTGGCCAGGGGGTTGTAGCTGTCTTGTCCTTGTGCGTCGCGCACGGCGGGGGGGCGGGTGTTGCTCATGGCGGATCGCTCAGGTTTTGGGCGCAAGTTGGAGGGTGAGCTTTTGGCCCAATACATGGGCCACATCATTCGGGTCCACATGCACACCCATTGTAGAAAGATCGACGG